>WFLX010148731.1_pt1 | contig 18460 bp, 18 predicted proteins | sample 4967041 | NCBI WGS metagenome assembly WFLX01 (sample SAMN12857096, study PRJNA449069) | gut metagenome | isolation source: stool from male and female vole | host: Microtus ochrogaster | place: USA:Florida | collected 2017
GAGCGGAACTTATACATCTGAAATCTCCGTCCATTCTTTCCGATGCGTTCCTGTCTGAAGATCACCGGGCCTCTGGATTCAATCTTAATAGCAAGCGCCACAAAGGGAAAGATGACTGCCGTAAACAGCAGCCCAATGATACTTCCCACAATATCCATAAACCTCTTGATCATCAGGCGGCGGTAATCCATATTCTGCAAAGAAAAGGAAATAACGGAAAATCCCGCAAAATTTCCTGCCTCTTTCCCTTCCAGATTCAATTCATCGATCTCAATACTATAATGACAGAGAATTCCCATAGCCTCGAACTCCATGATCATCTCCTTCACAATCTCCAGCTCTGTCCTTGGCAGGGAGATAAATACTCTGTCAAGAATATTCTGCGTAGCAATCTCAATCAGATTCTCTCTGTTTGCAATGACCGGTATACCGCAGATCTCCTTCTCCACCATATCCTCATCCATGATTGCTATTGATGTCAGCTCGTAATTCCAGTGCGGTTTTTCAAGAATCTGCGTAACAATCCTCTCTGCATCCTTCGCATCAGTAATCACCATGAGTTTATCGCTGTTAACGCTTTTTTTGTACCGCTTCAGCATATACTCTTTAAAACCGATATGAAACAGATACGTCAGCAGGAGATTGAAGCAGGCAAAATAGATCATAACCAGTCTGGCAAAGATATCTGCATTTTTTGTGAATACAAGAAATGTACTGCTCAGCAAAGCCAGAATGATATTATATTTTCCATCAGCTACAAGCTCCTTAAAATACCCCCGTTCAAAAAAATCCCTGTTCCAATCTGTCATAACAGAATAGAGCAGCGTCAATACCATCAGAAAGATACCATAAGCAAAATACATCTCCTGATGGTCATCCAATTGGAAATCACCAAAACGCAGCAGTAATGCTGCCAAAAATGCCAGCACCACACTGATCAGCTCGATCATAGCCAAACCATATGTTTTTATCACATTGCTTTTTCGATAGATATTATTCACTCGATCAACCTCTGTATATTATCACACCAGCTTCCAACGCTGTATCTGCGGTAGATCTCTTCCGGTATATCCTTATAAGGAGTCTCCAGAAAATCATCTGGCGGCATTTCAATATTCTCAGGATCTGCTATATAAATGTTATCCTTATCATAAAAATCGTATCTGCAGATCATTTCATTCGTAGTCAGCAGCTTGCTTTTTACAGCCATAGCTTCAAAGGGCCGCATGGACAGACCTGTCTGCCCGGGATGCGCAATATCAATGATACATCTGCTCTGTGCAAAAACTTCCAGCATAGCATCATATTCTAAAGCCTTATAATAAATATTTCTTTCGGCAAGCTTTTTTTCTTCTCCGGAACAGATCCGTCGGATCATCGGCAGCCATCTGTTATTTGGCGTCTCTTTCAGATAGATGAAATTATATTTCCCGCCAACCTTTGATAACATATCCTGTAAAACATTGTTCCGATATTCCGTATAGGTGGCTACAAAACAATAATCATATTTTTTCTGTTGCCCGGTCACTTCCTTAATATAAAAATCAGGACTATACAAAAATCCGTACTGCTTGGCCTCTATTTTATCAAAAGAAATCAGAATATCAAAATATTTTTGAATCAGCTTAAAATGATCGTTCTGGTTGATGCTGTCCCATAAATTCCAGATAAATTTTGCCTGTGGATACATCTGATGAAGTTTTTGTAAGGTATCCTCCGTCATCGCCTGCCCGGAAGTTACCAGAACAACATCTACATGCTGATTTTTTTTCGTTAACCCGGATAAAATCGATGCCTGACAACGGTCCGCGGCATACTGCCTGGCAGAGATCCCATGCTTTTTACATAATCTGCGGTCCAAAAACCCCGCCTGCCGGACAAACTTACGGAACAGAACCTCATATCCCCTCTTACGCAGTTCCTCTGCGATTGTCCTGTCATAGATAAAAAAATCATGATTTAAATACAAAATCGTCTTCATGAGAGCCCCTGATCTTTTCCTAACGGATGCTATATCCCTTCTGTTCTTTCTTACATTATGCCCGCAATCTGTGGTTTATCATTCTTAGGAAGCGGTGATTACATCCTGGCTTCCTTAATATTTTCCGGTTATTTTCCGCAATGTCCTCTCCAGTCTTGCAAATCCGTAACCGCACATACTGGTAAAATAACGCAGGCAGAATCCTAAATATTGCATCCCCCTGCTTTCCTTCATCTGATATACCTTTATGGCTTCGGTCAGTTGGTGCTGCACGGCAGTGCTGTAAAACGGATCGCAGCTTTTCTGATCGATCTCTTTTCTATGCCNGAACAAATANGCGTAATCCGGANANTNCCTGATNTTGCTAAGTCCTCTNCCTTTTGGGTTCAGCTCCAGTNNCACGGTATAACCGATCATATTGGAGGCGGCTTTTTTCAGACGATCGATCCCATTCCATGAGGAGCCCTCCACCTGCCGGTAAGCTCCCATACACTCCGGGAGATAATACATTTTTCCCATTTGAAACAGCCAACAGGTAATATTATTATCGTCAAAATATCTGGCGCAATGCTCCGTCGGCGGAAACTCATGAAACCGGTTACGGAACAGAATGGCATTCGACTGCACAAACATCAATTTCCAGTACTGTTTCATAGATATCTTTCGTTCCCTTTTTGCCCTCAACAAAGGCGTCTGACTTCCATTCGGATACACCATCATCAGATTATGCGCGCACATGATACAATCCCTATTCTCCGGACGTTCCAATACTTCTACCATACGCTGCAGACGGTTATCCGTCATATAATAATCGTCTCCATCCAAAAAAGTGCAGTATTTCCCTTCCGCCTTTTGCAGAAGATTCAGCCGGTTAGCTGCGGATCGTTCTACCCTGTTATATACCCTGCCAGCCTCTCTCTCCATGGAATAGACTTTGACCTGATCCGGATACTTCTTTTCATATTCCGCAAGTATCTCCCGAGTCCCGTCATCAGATCCGTCATCGCCTACCAATACCTCATAGGCAGCCTCCATCTTCTGGCTTAATACAGATTCCAATGTCTGCACGATATATTCTTTTATATTATAAGTTGTTATTAATACACTGACTTCCAAAACAGTCCCTCTTTATTTTTTTTGGATATCATGGATAGACGGTAACCCCTTTAGAAAAGAAACGCTGTGCAGTCCATGCCAGATCCTGCGTATCCACTTGCCGTTATTATCCGGATTGGCTGTGGGTTTCTGATATCTGGCGGGTTTTCCGGTATGCACTTCCGTCAATACCCTGATCCACTCCGGCAGGATCTTTTCCGGCAGAAACTCTGTTCTGGCAAAGGTTGCTGCTGCCTGTCCCATACGGATATTTTTTTCTTGATCCACAAGAAGATCAACAATCACCGGTGCAAGTTGTTTTACATCTTTATAAAGAATCCCTGTTTTTCCATCCCGTACGGTATCCAGCAGACCGTTTTTACGCCGTGATACTACGGGCATGCCGCAGGCTCCCTTTTCAATTGCGGATAAGCAAAAGGTTTCCGTCGCCATGGGATTGACTACCCCCACTGCAGACTGTCTGTAGATCTCATACTTTTCCTCTCCCATAATCCCATGAAAAAACACGGAAGGCAGCAGTCTTCCCTCCTGATCGCAAAGATGGGGAAGAAACAATTCTTCGTATTCCTTATCAGCAATCCCCATGGCGCCCATGACGCTGTTCTGATCATACAGTTTTCCGGAACCGATGACATGGAGCTGGGCATCCGGCACCTGCCTGATGATCTCTTTCCAGACTGCCGCCAGTAAATGAAAATTTTTATCATATGTCAGACTTCCGGTATAAGTCACATAAAGCGGATATTCATTTCCCCGGATCATCTCTTCCGCAGGCGGCACGAACATATTCCTGATTACATCCATCTTACGAATGATATGATCGTCCAGATAATAATCATACATCTCCCGTCCGACGCAGATAATACGGCTGACAGCTTCCCACCGGTCCAGCAGACGGATCTCCTCAATCGTCAGCTTATTGTGCATCCAGACAATATATTTTAGCGGATAATCCGCCATAAGATCATAAACTTCTTTTGTCTGATGATTTCTAATCAGAATCATCTCATTGCCATCTGAAACAGCCTGTTCCAGCGCTTTCCGAATAGAATCCACTTTTTCTGTCTTTTTCGCCGGAAGGATATTTTCTTTTATCTGATATGCAGTATAGTCAATCTGATCCCCATACTCATTCAAGTATTTCATCAAAAGCAGAAAACAAAAAGCCGTTCCGCCGACGCCGGGATTACCGGATTCCGGATGAGAAAGATCCTTATGCTCCATCTCATCCTCCTGAAATAGTATTGCCAGCTTAATCATTCCTCTGGCTCCTTTGCTTCAAAATATGATTCATCTACTAACAGATTATAACCATTCTTCGTACAACCGGAATCCAACAGTTCATCAATGTAGGGAATCAGCTCCTCCGGTTTCGGCATTCTATTGATCGGGCTTTTCATTACTGTCATTTCCTTAATTCTGGGATCCATATTGGATAAAAACTTGGTATCCATCATGATCGGAGAAATGCCATTGATCTTTAGATTTTTTCCCCCATACTCTGAGGCTGCCGCCTTCATGGCTCCCAACAGTGCATATTTGGCTACAATATAATCCGACATAAATTTCGGCGGAAGTTCATCCTCCACATAAGAGGAAAGCATTACCAGCACTCTATTGCCATATTCCTTATGCATCAGCGGAAGAAACGCCCTTGTAATGATCAAAAAAGAATACAGCTGAACATTCATCTCCTGCCTTAAATAATCCGTATCAATCTCCCGATAGCGCATATAATCAAATGTGACAGCCGGGAAATGAAGAATATAATTAGGATATTTCACATACTGCATCACCTGATTGACCAGTTTCAATGCCTGATCCTCATCCGACAGATCAGCCTGCAGAAGTTTTAACTCAATCCCGGAGTATTCCTTAGCGATTTCCTCCAGCTTGTCCTTATTTTTATAATAATGCGCAAATATTAAAATAGGATTTTTTGCATTTTTACGAGTACGTTTTGCAAGGCTTCTGATATATTCTACAGCAACATCAGAAGACGCTCCAATGATCAAATACGTTTTACCGAAATCTCTGCGTTCCTTCTCCATACCTTATAGCTACCTTTCTGTCATATTCCACATGACTTCTTTTAACCATATGTNTNGAGACCCTGCCCCATANTACCCATTTTTAGCTGTTCTGCCATAAAATCGCCGATCCCTGCAGGATCACGCTTTACACCCAACAATAATCGATGCNNTNGACACTNTCTTTCCTTNCGCATTTTTANTATATGCCTTTATTTTTACTCTTTGAAATCCCTCATGAATCTCCACGATCTCTCCCGTCACCGTCAGCTCATCGCCTTCATAGACAGGTGCATTAAACGTTGTATGGATCTCATGGAAGATACAATGTTCTCCGGGCAGATAAACGCCTACCAAAGTCGAATAAAAGGATGCCGTAAGCATCCCATAAACAAGCCTGTGTTCATATCCGTGTTCCCTGGCATATTCCTCCGTCAGATGCATCGGATTCACATCCCCCGAAAGAGCGGTAAACTGTTCCTGCATTTCTCTTGTAACAGTTACTTGAAAGGATTCTGTCATCCCCATAGTCAATTCTTCCAGTGTAAAATGATTCATCTATGAAAAACCAGCCTTTCTTTTTCAGGATCACATGCCTACCCAATCCCTAAGTTGCTTAAAGACTTAATTTCAGTGACTTTGTATAATGTCGATCATTTCCCCCACATTCTTCATCCCCACAACATCTTTCATCTGAAACTTAAATCCAAAAGCCGACTCCACCTCAGAGATCAGAGTAATATGCATCAGGCTGTCCCAATCCTCCACATCATCCGCCGTGGTCTCTTCCGTAACAACAATCGAATCATCATCAAATACATCATGAAAAATATCATTTACTTTTTTTAAGATTTCTTCTCTGCTCATCATTCTCCTCCCTGCAATAACCCTTTACAGTGTATCATATATTTTAGTATACCACAAGCATCCGCTGTTATTCCCCACGCTCTATCCATGTTTCCTGCACCCGATAGTCAGTCGTCATCATTTCATATTTCCCTTCCCCCAGCGGCTGAAATCCCATCTCTTCATAAAGATGCTCTACCATTGCATTCTTAGGGGTCTTGATATATTCTCCCACAACCCGTACCGCATCCGCTTTTTGGGCTTCTTCCAGCATTGTATTGACAATAAAGGCTTCCATCGTCTGCTTCAATACTCTGCAGCTCATCAGCCAGTTTTAAATAAACAACGCATCATCCTCTTTCTGAATGACTACTATGCTGATCAATCCATGATCGCCAAACTTATCCCTCAGGGTAAAATACAAAGTAATATACCGATCATCTCCTGCAAGTCTGGCTGCCTCCTCCTCCGTGTACCGCACCGTGCGCAGATTAAACTGATTGGAGCGCTGGGACAGCTGCGCGATCCTTGGGATATGAAATGCATCAAAGGGCTTCGCTTCTGCCACCATACCAAGATGTTCAAGATATTCCGTATATGTTGCAAACTGCTGTTTTAAAGAGATCCTTCCTGCTTCCTCACGGTACTGTCTTGTCCTGTCCTGATCTGCCTCACTATAAGAAATCGTCTCAAACAGATTTAGTTCCTTTAAATAAGAGAGATACAGAGCCGGATCTTCCGGCAGCTCCGGCACGGTAATCTCCGGCAGCATGCTTCTTACCAGATTTCGTTCAAATGGATTATCATCAAGAAATACAAAACTGTCAGTGCCAAGATTCAGCGTCTCTATGATTTTCCTGATATTACCCGCCTTATCCTCCCAATTTGCGATAAAAACCGCAATATCCTCCAGCCGCAGCACCATCTCCGGATGTTTTAAAAATGGTTCCTTTGCTTTCTCCTCATCATTTTTACTGCACACTGCCAATATAATGCCGCGCTTCGTCAATTCCTTCAACCAGAGTTGAAATTCCTGAAATGCATGTCCTATACCAAGTTCCCCGATCTGGATGCCTTCCAGTCCGTCGTCCCCGATCACACCGCCCCATAATGTCTGGTCAAGATCAAGAATCACGCATTTTTTGATTCTGGCCATAAGCGCTTTTACGATGCCGGTCACTTCCCTTGCGACCGCCGGAAGCGCCTCCGTAGAGAATGGCATCTTAGCCAGATAATATAGTTTTTCATCATGAAACTGTTTTCTTCCAAGCAGATTCTGCACATAAGAAATATCTACAAGATATATTTCCCCACTCTGCGCTCCCTGCATCAAAAGAACGTTTAACTTTCTAAGCTGCCAAAGGAAGGAAGTTTCCGCACGGTTTGCATAATTACCAAAGCATCTGTCGTCTGCTTCCGCAAAATTAAACTGCAGGATCTTAAATTTTCTGCCTGTTTCCGGATGGCTGTATTCCTGCAGTCTTTTCCATATCCTACAGATCTCCTCATATTTCTCCGCCGCAAATCTGCCCCTGTCGCCAATCGGAGTCCCGCAATACGCTTCATACAGTTTTTCCGTACACATCACGATCAGGATTGCATCCGCCTGATATTGATAAAGCTCTGAATCCGGATCCATCACCTGTGCAAAGATCTGATCATAATCCGTATCCAGAAGCTCCAGACCGATCCCTTCCCCATAAGCATATCCGGAAACTGCCTGTGCGATATGCTGCGTCGCACAGTCCCCCACAAGAACCATACGATACCCGGGCAGACCGCTCTTATCTTTTTTTCTATTCTTCTTTAACTGTAAAAATGATGGCAACATCACAAATCCTCTGTTATTTTATTAATATTTAGAAAATTACAAAAAAGTTTAGTCGAGTTATGCAAACCTCATAGGCAGGACTTGGGAACAAATCATTATACTTCTAAAATCAACGGATTCCTTCATACTCCAACAGCTTCTCCAACAAGATTTCGGAATATGCTGCCGCACCCTCGGAATTTAAATGGGCTGTGTGATTATAAAAATATTCTACCGGCAGGAAATAATCCTGCGGCACGCCCAAGATATCCGCCATCATATAATCCGTCATCTGTTCATGGTACTGCGCCAGTTCTTCCTCCGTTTCGATCAAGGAACCATCGATGGTCATGGAATATGCTATTACAAAAGTAATGTTCTGTTCCTCACACCAGAGTGCAAATTCATTCAGCATATCCATCGTTTCCAGTTCCATATCCTCAAAGCATAAAGTATCTGTGGGGGACACCTCGGTTCCGATCAGGTTGCCTTCCCTAAGGGCTGTCATATTACCTCTCTCATCAAAAGAATCAAGAGAATACACCTGCTCATTTTTAGAAATCCCGGAACGGACAATCTCCACCAGATCACCGGCAAATAAAGCGTACATCTTCCGCCATATCATTTTATTGCGATATCCGTCCAGTGTTCCTTCCCGCAGGCTCCAATAGTGCGCCAGTCTTTCCTTATCGCTTTCCAGCGCAGCGGAAATTACCATAAAGTCTTCGTTATACCAATTAGACTTTCCAAGCATATAAACGATCGTATCCCCCGGCTTTGCCGTCTCATATAAAATATCTACCAAAACCGGGATTCCGATTCCCGCCTCGATACCAAGGATCTGAACAGGTCTGTCCAGCTCCTCCTCCATCACGGAAACATCAATGCCAAAAGGTACATAAGAAGATCCAAATACAATCACTTCCGGCTCCCTGCCTTCCTCCGCCAATGCCTGATACTGTAAAAGCAATGCTTTTTGATACGCATGATCATAAGCGTCAGGACAAATCTCCGACTGCCATAAAAACCAGAATAGCCCATAATATGCACCATACGACAATCCTAACACGATTATAAATTTTATAAGAAACAAAAAAAATTTTTTCAATTCATAACCTCTTTCAAAACTTCACAAACATATTTAAAATACGTAGTATGCAAATCCCCCACTGGACATATCTCCCTTTGTAATATAGATCAGCAATATGCCTCCCACATAGACTGCGTAACGCACCACCGCCGGGGACCTGTGAAATTTTTCATAAACATCGATTCCTTTGTATTTCATACCATCCACCACACCAAGGATCAGCAGTGGAACAGCAATCAAAAACAGATCATAAACATTCCAATAGATAAATTCTGCCGCCTGATATACATAAGGCTGCGTAAACAGATTCCGCATCATTCTCATGGTCACTTCCATGGTATCCGGTCGGAAAAACAGAAAACTGAAAGAAACCAGCAAAAATGTCCTGAGGGTACGAAGCATATCCATCCAGCCGGAGGCAAATATCTTCGGCGCACTCTGATTCACCTTATCATAAACCGGTTTTAACAATTCTGCAGAAATAATGATCAGTCCGCAGAACCAGTCATAACANAGATAGTTCCAATCAAATCCGTGCCNCAGCCCGATNNGTGTCCANACANCAGTCAATGAAATGGCCGTNGGAAACACATTCATGCCATAACGGTTCTTTTTTTTCTTCATCGTTTTGCGTATCTTATCACATAATTTTGTTCTCTGTACCGGGTAAAAGACATAATTCTTAAACCACAGACCCAGACTGATATGCCATCTGCGCCAAAATTCCGACATGGATCTGGAACCGTAGGGAACATTAAAATTCTCCCGGATCTTGATGCCAAGCAGCAGCGCACTACCCACCGCCATGTCCATATAACCCGAAAAATCCGTATAAAGCTGGATCGCGTATAAAATCATAACAAGCAGGACGGTAACTCCATAATACCCTTCGCCCGTCTCATATACCTGATCTACCACATATCCGATCCGGTCGGCGATGACCAGTTTTTTCATCAGTCCGAAGGCAATCCGATAACATCCCCTAAGCGCCATATCATAATCAAAACGATGGGGCGAAAGCAGCTGATCTTTTAGCTCCTTGTAATCTGCAAACGGTCCCTGCAAAACATGGGGAAAAAATGAAATATATAAGGCATATTTTAAAAGGTTCTTCTCCGCCGGAACCGTCTGCCGATGAACCTCAATACAATACCCGATGCATTGCAGCGTGTAAAAAGAAAGTCCCAGCGGCATGATCATACTGGCAAACGGCATACGCATCACAAACAAGAGCATTACAAATAAGATGATTGCCGCTGCAATAGCATACAGTTTTTGTCCGGTCTTTTCAATCAAAAGACCGAAGGCATAAGAAACCAAAACCACCGCCAGCAGAAAAAGCGCACTTTTCCAACCTGTCTGATAATAAAAATATCCATTGGCAAGAAGAAGAATGATCCACTGGAATTTTCCGGGGGTCAAATAATATATGACAAATGTAATTACCATGAATACGGCAAATTCTATCGTTGTAAAAGTCATTTCAGCTCCCATATTACAGCTTCGCTGCTTAAATTCTGTTTACACTATTCTTTTTCCCTAATAATATACTGCGGTCTTTCCTTGATCTCATCATAGATCTTTGCGATATAAACTCCGGTGATCCCGATGGAAAACAAAATACACCCGGTCGCAATCACTATTAATATAATCAGCGTGGGATATCCATCTACGGCGATTCCCGTATAATGGTCCACAACAGCATCAATCACAAGAACCAGTCCGATCACCAAAAACAATAATCCCACAGTCACGATCATATATAACGGGGCAACAGTAAATGAGATCAGATTGTTACAGGCATACTTTACAAGAGCAGTCGGCGACCATTTTGTCTTTCCCACCGTCCGTTCCTGTACTGCATATGTTACGCCAACGGTCTTAAAGCCAGTCCAGAAAGAGAGCGCCCTGAAAAAAGTATTTCTCTCCTTTAAACTACACAGTACATCCACTACCTTCCGGTCCATAAACTTATAATCCGAGGAATCATTCATATCCATCTTCATAAATCCACTGATGATCTTATAAAAAGTTGCTGCCATCAGCTTATGGAGAAAAGATTCCTTGCCGCGGTCACTCTTTTTTCCTTCGATTACCTCATAGCCCTCCTCCCATAAAGCAGCCATCTCCAAAATTACCGAAGGAGGATGCTGAAGGTCTGCGTCCAGCACTACAACCGCATCCCCACGGGACTCCCTAAGACCGGCAAAAACGGCAGCCTCTTTCCCAAAGTTACGGGAAAAGGAAACATAATGAACCTGCTGAGCCGCTTTATGAAGGTTTTTCAGCTTGGAAAGCGTACCGTCTTTAGAACCATCGTCCACAAAGATATATTCTATGTCCATCTTAAGAGGTTTTAATGTCTCCTGCACCGTATGATAAAAAATCTCCAGGGATTCTTCTTCATTATAACAGGGCACAACAATTGATAATAAACTCATCCTTGACCTCCACTTTCCCGATCAGCCCGCGTACTTACGTATCTGCAGTCCTACCGTCAGGATCAGATTTACGAACACACCAATAACCAGAATACCATATATTAACCGTCTTTTCCACTGTTTCCTGCACATGCCGATAAGTATGACAATACAATACAGAAATGCAAAATACATAAAAACCAGAGTTCTATGCCAGGAAGCAAACATCGTGGGAGAAAGCATCAGCGCCATCCGCACTGCAAAACCGCACCCAAGCGCCCAGATCATAATCAGTTTTTTCCGAAGTTCGGGAATCACCTTCCATATTGTATAGACGGACGCCACAATAAACAATATCAGACCCAGCACTTCTGAAATCTGCACAAATGCCGTCCGAAAATCCTCCATATAAATCGCCGGCGTTGTAAAATCATATCTGGTCTTATGACCAATAATAAAATCTTTTATGAAATAGCATCCGGTAAAGATAACATCCACAGCAAGCGGAAGGGAAGCCATCACACGATCAAAAACATTTCTTTTATTACCGTCAGCGTCCTCTCCCCTGCCCGCCCCGCAGAGTGCCAGCAGTAGGGCAAACAGGAAAAATATCACATCCGGGATCATTACAAAATGTTCAAACACAAAGACCGAACAGAGCCGGGCTTTTTCCAGAAAATTCAGGTCAAAAAACTCCGGCATCCAGTTCTCCGCCTCCATGATCGTCCGTTCATCATTGCCGGGAGCAAGCATGGCAAACAGAACCCCTGCAACACCGATCAAAACTGCTGCCAGCTCATACCATTTCCCTTTTTTATCCATAAAGGCAAAAATGAATGCCATTGCAAATGTCATAACCAGCATTACCGCCGGCTGCTCGCAATTGGCAGTAAAGATCATAGCCACAAAATAAAGAGGATATTTCCAGGCAGGAATCTTCTCGCCGCGGTATCTGCGAAAAGCGCCGCTTAACGCATATAACAGCGTTGCCAGCGGCCACATATAATTTAACGAAGTACATATCCATCCGGCAGACCCCATATGCATATAGGGGTAGGATGCAAATGCAAAGAATACAATGATATTTCCCCTATCCTGTTTATCATTTACAAGCAATACTGTCAGACAATGATAGACCAGAATACAGATCAAGGTATCCAGCACCTGCCATACAAAGAACGGCATCCTGACCAGCGTAAATAAGATTGCTTCGGAAAGCACTCTGGAAGAATCCGTCAGATATCGGTCTACCAGAAGTTCAAAGAGAGAATCCCACTGGCTCCTGACATCAACAAAGTACTCATCATCATTTGTAAATCCTACAAAGGTCAGATGCAGCAGGAAAAAGAAGACGGCGTTCACGATCATCATTATTCCGTACCAGTTTTTTTCCTGTTGGTATCTACTTTCTGCCATCCCCGCAACCATATCCTTTCTCCTGTTTTATCTTTTATCTTATCCTATCTGTCATCCTTNTTCCGGTTTCTTACCGACTTCCACTGCGCAACCNTTTTNTGATAAAGNTGCATCGGTTTTTTTNCTACATCCAGANCCGCTTCAATCTGTTTGTCATCCTTTAGCTTTTTCTGATAATCCCGGCCTATATATACCATATTCCGGCGGATCGCTTTCTCTTTATCCTGATCAAAGATCGACCGCAGAAAATCAGCTGCATATTCCTCNTTCAGATATTNTGCCGCCTGACTGTCNTCCCTTATGNTCGGCGCTTTGACCATCTTCAGATACAGTTCCTGATTCTCATTGATCNCTTNTACACGTTCTACCACNCTCTTTNAATCGGGAAAATCGTGGCAATNGATAAATGCCTCCGGATTAAATTCTTCCGCGATCCGCGGGCTTCCCCAATAAACCGGAATGGTATCCGCAGCAAATGCTTCAAAGATCTTTTCCGTTGTATAGCCGCTCATAGTAGAATTCTCAAAGGCAATGGTAAAGCGGTAATTTTTTGCAAACGCCATCTTGTCCTTTACCGGTCCGCCAACATTGTTACGGTATCTGCCTCCACAATCCACTGTCTGATAGCGGTTCATCTCCTCTAACATCTGATCACGTTCTCCGGCTGCATAGGGATTGGAAACCACAAAATTACAGAACCCCTGTTTACGAAGATAATACTCATCCGGATACCCATGCTTCTTTTTCGCCGCATCCGCAATCTTTTTATCATACAAAAGATATAAGGGAAGCCTGATATATCTGTCTTCAAAATCAATATAATGAAACCCCATCGCATAATCATACAGATTGAAATCAGGAACGATATTCTCTCCAACATAGTATATCTTAACACAATTATGATATTTAAAATGCTGATTTCCAAAACAGCTGCAGAAGACATAATCCGGATCTTCACTGATCTCTACATCATAATATTTTTTCAAAATATTATAAAAATAATTATCCGTCTTGACCAGATCGCTCCAAAAATCAATAAAATTAATCTTAATCTTCTTCATAGACTTCCTTTTCTCCTGATGATTTAATCCTTTTGTACTATAACCGTTTCTGTTCCTTCCTGCGCCCGATAAAGATTCCAGCCAAGAAACAGCATCCATATCCCGTTTTTATTAAAATACGGCAGAAACGCCTCCGCCATGGCATACAACGTAAATCCCAGAATCAACACCAGCGCCGGCATATCCTTTTTTTGAAACATTCTATAAAACAGATAGAAAAGAGCCACAAGATAAACCAGCAGGAATACAAGTCCCTGATTATACATTGCATTCACAAATCCCACTTCCGTTGCTTCTATGAATCCCTGATATCCCCATAAAGGTACAGGATATGCAAGAAACGCTTTATGGATAAAAAACAGTCTTCCTGTAGTCAATTCATTCAGGATCTGCCAAAATCCCTCACCGGTCAAGTCAAATTCCGCCGACGGCACAAAACAAACCATGGAGACCATAAGGAATAACACCTCCAGCGCCATTAGGCTATTACCAAGAAAATAAAAATTTTTTTGCGCCCGATCTGTCTTAAGATACCTCACAAGCCAAAATGCCACGACCACGCAAATGGACGCCACCATTCCCATTTTAGAGTCCGCCATCCAGAATAAAAACATCGAAGCGGCAGCGGCCACCGCCATCATCCACAGCTTCAACTGTTTTCCATAAGTGTATAAACCCAGAACCAGTGTCCGGAACAGAAAAAAGGCAAATCCATTAGGATGATAAAAACCAAAGCAGTATCTAGTCTCCTCCTCATGGCGGAATTGCTGTGTCAAACTGATAGTATTATGAAGACCCAGCACTGCCAAAACCGCTGTATAGATCATAATTACCAGCGTTCCCCAGAAAAAAAACTTAATTACCGGCTCCGCTTTCCGATCCCTTCCGGCAAGCAGGATTAACAAAATACGCAGGATCAGTGCAGAGGACTGCAGATAATAATACCCTAATCCCACTACTGCGCAGATCAGATAAAGCAGCCAGTTTTTTTTCAATTCCAGATGCGTACAGATAGAAATAGAGAAAAACAGCATCCCAAGAACAATGATCATTGGTTCATGGTATCCACCAAACGCATAACCGGAAACAGAAACGATCAATTCACACAATATCCCCGCCCAAAAAGCAATCTTACCAGTAGCATCCATTTTCCACACCCATCGAATCAGTTTTTAAATGTTCACTAGCCAAAGGATAACACCACGACTCATTATAAAATGGCTTTAACAGCGAAAAATCATCCCACCTGGCTCCTCGTATTCCAAATAACAGCTGCAATGCACCGCCCACATGAACCGCCTGTTTTCCTGCATCCCGAAGCTTTGCTGCCAAAGGCAGTCCGTACGCCCCACAGGCAACCAACGCAACATCAAAGTCTTCCTTCATCGTCTCTTCAAACATATACTCCAGAGCATCAAACCAGCTGGGAAACCTCTCGTCTTCCTGCCCGTACAATGTCTGTACCGCCTTTACACAGCGCAGTTCAAACTCCGGCAGAATATCACTTCCCTGAAATAGCTGCTCCCGCTTTTGATACTGTTCCAGAATACTTTCTTCAAACGGATGAATACAGACCACCTTTTTCCCCTTAAGGCATCTTGTCCAAGGCTCCTCCGGACAATACCAAGGTTCCAGCCCTTCCAGCCTGCCCAGCAGAAGCTCCTGCCGTCCATAATGCTGCAGCATGTAATCTTCCATCTGATTAAACCACACGCCGATCATATCCATACTATTTAAAGAATCCTGCATCAATCGTACAAACCGGTCAAACTCATCCATATCCCCGAAAAAACCGGAAAGGCAGATCAACAGGCTTCTTGCTTCTTCCTTTTTCTTCAAGGACTTGTTTTGCGGCTGACCTCCGATCATTGCTTTTAACTCTGTCCCGCCGATCCTTCCGGCGGCAAAAGGTTCCCCGGACAAGATCAATTCCTCCAGTTTTTTATTGGTGTCCGCAATAGACAGGATCTTTTTTCCATAATAAGATTTCCTATTGCCCGGCATCTTAAGATGCACATCCATATATCTGCGAACTTTCCAATATAGACGTTTGTAACTCCATTCTAAATCCATATCATACCTCTTAACCCATTATACTATATCCGCACTGCTCCATTCATTCACGGGCTTCACCCTATTCACTGCACCATCCGGGAAACCTCCGGTTTCCTTACGTAGGCAGTAATACCCAATTCCTTCTTGCAAGCACAATATCTTCATCCGCTTTATACCTGGCCGGGGCAATGACGATACTGCTATCCTTTTCTCCAAGCAGCGCCCCCCAATAACTAAAAGTGCTGTTGGCAATGATCATATGCTGACAGCTGCTGATCAGCTGCATATCAACATAACTTTCCTTTCCCTTATTATGCACCGGAATATACTTTTCCAAAAAAGTAAATTCCCTTGTGATATAATCCATATCATCTGAAAATATATAAAATACGGGATCGGATACCCTGTCTTTGATATACTCCACCGCTTTTTTGTAATATTCCGGTCCTGCAATATCAAAAGCATTGCCTACATAATCTCCCCGCCTGACATGGACAGCCACTGACTGACACCGCTCCATTTCTTCCTTCAATTCATAGTTTTTTTCCTTTAACGGCCGGCAAAATTGCAGTTCCTTCCGCAGGATCTCTTCACACTTTTGAAAATACGCATCGGAGCAGAACACCCCCTCTATATACCAGTCTTTTTTCTGATCCAAGGTCTGATAAACAGGATTAAACCGGTACTGCATCGGGCCAAAATCAAAGATATGCATCTCTTTCGTATCCCTGTTCCTGTTTTTCCGCGCCGCATTTTTCCTCGAAAGATAACGCAGCGCCGCCAGTGGATAATATCTGGGGTAATATTCGTGCACCCTTGCGATCTCTTCATAAGTCGCTGTCTGAAGTTTTATTCCAAAAACCCTGTCAAGTTCAAACCCCTGATGTTCTTTATAATTACGATCAAACCATGTCAGATCTGCTTTTACATCCTTCGATACATATTCCTGCATATACCTGTAGAAGCAGTATTCTAACATCTGGTTTCCAAGACCGCCGTGAAAGCGTATGATAAACAATGCCGTCCTCCCATTTTTTGCATCTTTTTTCTATATCTTAACCAATATTTTTATGATTTTCGTAAATCAGCCGTGCAATCTCTTCCGCATTGCGTTCCTCCGAAAAACAATCCTTTGCCCGCTCTGCTCCGGCTTTTCCCATCTGCTTTATCTTCTCCGGATGCTGCATCATGTATTTCATAGCCTTCACAAGTCCTTCCGTCCCATCATACAGATACCCCGTCACCTGATCCTTGATAATCTCAGGAGTTCCGCCGCTGTTTCTTCCGATCACCGGCATACCATGCAGCATATATTCTACAGTCACCAGACCAAAGCCCTCATATTCGGAAGCAATCAATCCCACGTCCATAGTATCCAAAAGCTCATGCACATCCGTACGGTAGCCTGTCATCTTCACCTGAGTCAATCCTGCCTGCAGAACCTTCCTTTGCAGTCTGTCACGGTAGCCCTCCCTGCCATCACCTACCAGATAGACTTCATATTCCGTGAATCCTTCCTGATCCAGACACTCACATGCTTCTAAGATCTGCTCCTGATGTTTCATCGGAAACAGATAACCGATATAACAAAACCGTATGGGGCGCTCTGCCGGGTCCTTTCTTTTTACAGGATATTCCCCGCTGACACCGTCGTAGATCCTCCGGATCATAGCATTGGGATACCTTTGCTGATAATTGTCCTTCAAGGCATCTGAAATGGCCACAAGACACTCCGACTGTTCGTACAGCTCACAGATCCTTTTCTTTGGATAAAAATATTTCATATGAAAGTGTTCCCATGAAAATTCCCGTATATGCCAGATATGCCTGCATCCCAGCTTTTCTGCCAGCATGGCTCCTGTTCCGATCACGCTGGAATTGGAATAGATCAGATCCGGCTTTTGTCCAAAATGTTCCTCATCACATAGTTTTTGATATAGGGAATCCACTTCCTGCATCAGCTTTTTCTTCCGTTTGATCTTTTTGACCAAAAACCGAAGCGGGGTGGAATAAACCGCCTGCCACTGTGTTACCGGATGGAAGATTACCTGTATGCCCACTTTCGTCAGCTGCTCCGCCATCCCGCCCTCTGCAGGGACTACTACAACCGGTTCTTCCCCGTATTTCGTCTTTAGCAGCAGCGCAAGAGAAAACAAGGCTTTATTCGCACCATACATATTATCATAATGTGTGATAAATAATATCTTCATATCAGTCCCCATACATCCGGTATCTTCATCCAGACGCTCTTTCACATTATGGTTTCTGCGCCGCTTCTCCCAGCACTTCTTCTTTATCCCTCCTGACCGCTATACCGTCCTTGATCTCATAGATCATATCACAATTTCTGATGGTCGTCAGACGGTGCGCAACGATAATCATCGTCTTCGTTCCATGAAGGGAATCGATGGATTCCATAACAGCCGTTTCTGTTTCCGTATCCAAGGCACTGGTGGCTTCATCCAAAACAAGGATCTCCGGATTCTCATAAAGCGCCCTTGCAATCGCAATCCTCTGACGCTGTCCGCCGGACAGCCTGACGCCGCGCTCTCCCACCATCGTATCCAGTCCCTCCGGAAGTTCACGAACAAAAGGCGCCAGCTGCGCTTCCTCCAAAGCCCGCCATACCTTATCC
>WFLX010200605.1_pt1 | contig 18453 bp, 8 predicted proteins | sample 4967041 | NCBI WGS metagenome assembly WFLX01 (sample SAMN12857096, study PRJNA449069) | gut metagenome | isolation source: stool from male and female vole | host: Microtus ochrogaster | place: USA:Florida | collected 2017
GCTCAAATCTTTTCCGTCGCACTCGGAACAGCAGAAAACGGACCNTCGGATGGGCTGTGACTCATCTGCGTCCGTTGCGTCGGCCTACACGGCACGCTATGACGGCCACCACGGCAGGGTGCATCCGAAATAAAAGCACGCTGCACCGGGAGATGCAAAGCGGTGTGGAGGATTGGCACCNCTTGGTTATGGAGGGAATCGGAACAAGGAACACACTCTGAAAAACAGTATCTGCACCCCGCAGTCACCGCTTGCCATGACTGCATTTTGTGCATTCCCGGCGGTGTCGGACTGCGGCGGGAATGNTACCGACNACCGGTGNAAACGGACANANACCCGTTTGCNAACGTGTGCCTAACGCAATCANATTNCGTTTTATTTCAGTGATNTTNNCCCCCCCCCCACNATAAAAAAAGTGTATAAAACATTTGGAGTGAAACGATTAAATAACTAATTTTGTGGCCGAGAAACCGTTGCGGCGCATCCACCTACCGAGGTTCTGTAGATGTGCCGACATGCAAAAAGCAACCGACAGGACCTCTTCAAACTCAAACTACAACTAAAATGCGAAGCAGAAAAACTGTTATCATGCTGTTGGCTCTCATGGTTTGCAGCATGAATGCGTGGGGTTACAGATTCACCGACACCTACACCATCGAGGCAAAGTTCAAGATCAACGTAATCAGTGCAGGCCTCATCTTTGCCGGTGCAAGCGGCAATCAGGGCAACTTCTACATGTGGCAGTTCAACGTGGGCACTGACGGCACGAAGTCTATGTTCCGTCCTCACCACTGGAACCCCGGGGCATTGCTCGATGAAAAGGNCACCGNCGACGTCAANCTGAACACCTCCGATTGGTTCGTTACTACGATTGAGGTGACGAACGGCAACGTGGCCCGCACCTATCTCCGCAAGGACGGAAGCGACATCGACGTGCTCATTGACGAACGTGCGGGCGACTTTGCTTATGGTCTTGTCGGTGCACGTCAGGACCACGACGGTGCTCTGAACGAGTCTTCCACATTCGACTACATCCGCATCACGGACGAGAACGGCGATGTGCTCTATGCCGAAGAGTTCGACGAAACGGANGGCAACTGGTCGAATAGCCCTCTATGGGACGAGGCCAACGGCACGCTGACCGTTGAGGGACGCGACCTCTCCGAGCGCAGATACTTCCCCAACAACATGTTCAAAGATGCCATCGACATGCACTACACCGTGGAAGCCGACGTGACCATCGAGAGCGGTTTCCTCTCCNTCATATTCGGTCTGACCGAAAGCGGCAGCAACTACATGTGGCAGATTTCGCCCAACTACCGCAACGACGGCAGCGCCAANACCTACTACCATCTGGACCGCGGCAACGAGTCGTGGAAAGCTCATGCTGCCGGACCCAACTATCCCGACTTCACTGCCGATGACTTCTGGGGCATCAAGCGTCACATAATGATTGAGGTGAAAAGCAACGTTGTCAGCACCTACATCGACGGGAAACTGGAGGAGACTTTCGTGCAGAACGACATGACTGACCTCGAGCTGCTGAACTTAGGTAAGATGGGCATACGCGCCGATGCCGACAATGGCACACACCACAAAGTGTATGTTGACAACCTGAAACTGACGGAGTACGACAAGGATGGCAACGCGACAATCAAAATGAATGAGACCTTCGACGGCGGTGTGACNCAATTCTTCGAACTGACAGGAAAGAATGCCACCTATGCCAGTGTGGTGGAGACAAACGGCAACTACGCACTGTTGATTGACTGCGACGGCACAACGGATAGGAATGCTAAGGTACGCCTCATCCAGACAGATGTCTGCTACCACAACTATCAGAACGGCATCTGCACNATTTGCAATACCTGCGANGAGCCCGGCTACAACACGGAGCTCNGCGCCTACACCATTGGCAATCTCGGCCAGATGATTCGCTTCTCTCAGATTGTCAACACTGAAAACCAAACAGCCAACGGTTTCCTGACTGCCGACATCGACATGGAGAACAGCGACCAGTTCGAGCCTATCGGCCTAAACAACGACGCTAACCACACGACTCCTTTCCGCGGCAACTTCTACGGCAACAACCATGTTGTTCGCAACCTTTATGTTAAGACTGACTGCGAAGGCGGTCTCTTCTCTCGTCTGCGCGGCGGCAGAATTTACAACCTCGGCATAGAGAATGCTCACATCGAAAGCACTGCCAACCTGCGTTGCGGTGTCATTGTGGGCGAACATCACGATAATGCCTGGATGTACAACTCTTATGCTCGCGGCACCATCGTGTTCGTCACCGACCATGCTCAAAAGGATGCCATTGCCGGTGAAGGACATGGTGGGCACTTCGTGAACTGCTACACAACTCTGTCCCGCATCTGCTGTGATCTCCCCAACGGAGGAACAGTGGAGAACTGCTTTGAGGGCGTAACTGCGGAACAAGCTGCTACGGGCGAGATTAGCCACAAGCTGGGTGAGGCTTTCGGCCAAAGTATCGGCACAGACACCTATCCTGTCTTTGGCGGTGAGAAGGTTTACTATGTCGGCGATGAAGGTTATGCTACATTCTTCGACGCTTCCAAGAGCTATACTTTAGCTGGCGACGTTCAGGCGAAAATCGGTAAGATAGCGGGCAACTACATTTCTCTCACCGACATTGCCGACATTCCTGCCGGGACAGCTGTCATACTGAAAGGCGGANATTATAATATGGTAGAAGGCGAAGCCACTGCTGTTACTACAGGCAACGAGCTGAAGGGAACTTCCGAGGATACCCCTGCCACAGGTCAGTATGTTCTGGCTAAACCCGCTGATGAAGAAGTCGGCTTCTATCAGGCCACAACCGGTATCATCAAAGNAGGNAANGCTTNCATCGAAAGCACAANCGGTGTGAAANNATTCNTCTTCACCGAAGANAATGCAANCGGNATTGTTGAGATTGAGAATGAAGAGCTGAAGAAAAACCAGACTACCGGCAGCAAAGAGCGCCCGATTTACAATGTCGCAGGCCAGCGTCTGGGCAATGTGCAGAAGGGCATCAACATCGTTGGCGGCAAGAAGATAGCGATGTAGATTGGGGCTATACGTTAGCTTGAGTCGCTTATGCGTCTGTTGTGCCGCAGGTTTTTGTCTTGAATAAGAGAGAACCGCGGACTGTCGGGCCGAATGAGAGTCAAGTAGAGACTGCGGCACAAGAGACGCAAAAGCGGACAAGCCCCCTTTTTAAGGAAGAAAAGCCGGAGGGAGCAATCCATAGCACCGGCCAAAGGTGAGTAACATCATAAAAGACTATTACGAGAAAAACGGTTTAGTAATACCCGTTCCGCTTTTAGCGGGACACTAATACATTAAGTTATGAGACGCATATTATCATTGTTCATGGCGCTTGCCGTGGCAGTCAGTGGCCTTGCACTCGAAGTGAGCCACCTCAAGACGGAGGGCTACACCAATCCCATCGGCATTGACCTTTCGACGGCAACACTGAGCTGGATGCTGAGTTCCGACCAGCGCGGAGTCCTGCAACAGTCGTACAGCATCCGCATCAGCACAGACCGAGACTTCGGCGATGTGGTGTGGGAGTCAGGCACCATAGAGAGCACACAGTCGATCCATGTGCAGGCCAAGGGCTTCACTCCCAAAGCACGCACCCGCTACTACTGGCAGGTCACAGTTTCCGACAACAAAGGCAACACCGCCACCAGCACCGAGCCGGCATACTTCGAGACAGGCCTTAAGTCGGAAACTGCATGGAACAAATCGAAATGGATTAAAACTACAACAGCCCCCAAGGGTAGCAGCGAATCTGCTGTCACAGAGGTGAAGGACTACGAGGTGGAAGTGAAGTTTGAAATCAAGCAGCTGGCCGCCGGCCTCATTTTTGCTGCCAAAGACCACAACACCTACTACATGTGGCAGATCAACACCATGACCGGCTCTCCCCGTTTCCGCCCGCACCGCTGGCAAGGTGGAAACCCTGCATGCCTGGCAGAGAATGCCTTAGGCGTGAGCGTGAAAAACGGAGAAATACACACTCTGCGCATCGAAGTGAAGAATGCCACTACGGCAGTGACCTACATCGACGGCACGCAGATAGACAGCCGCACGGGCGACTTCGCTTACGGCGACTTCGGTTTCCGTGAGGACTACGACAACGGCAACGTGGCAGAGCAGGCGTACTTCGACGACTTTGTCGTGACTTCCGGCGGCAAAGTGCTCCTTGAAGAACACTTCGCCACGGAGGACAACAAGATGTTCTCCGGCGGAAGCATAGTGAACGGCCGCTTCTATCTCGCCGGCCCCGCCACTTACAGTTGGCAACAGAAATCGGCTCCCTACGTCCACTATGACGTGGAGGCTGACATGACACTCATTCAGGACAATGCCTCCATCTGCTTCTCGGCAACTGCGGCCGACACTTACATGATGTGGGCCATCAACACTTTCGATGTGGCACAGCCCGTGGTGCGCCGCCATGTTTACAATGCCGGCAACCTCAACTACAACGACACACCCATACAGGGATTCACGAAGAACGACCTGATAGGCAAGAAGCACCACATCCGCATAGCGTGCGAAACGCCCTACGTCCGCACTTACATCGATGACAAGCTCGTCGACACCTTCCGCGATGTCGATGCTGTGCTGGCTCTTGGCGACATCGGTCTGCGCGTCAGCGCCACCGGCAACGAGCGCGAGAAAGCCTACTTCGACAACCTCCGCGTCACCACCTACGACAGCGAAGGCAACGGCCGCGTGACACTCGCCGAGGACTTTGAGCAGCCAACCAACGTATTCGACAATGCCGATGTGCGCGACTATGACGGCAGCCGTCAGGTCTATATGGAGGCAGCACAAGGCAGTGCCAAGCGCATGATGCAAAGCGATGGCAGCATTCTGCCGGGCGCTCCCATGCTGCGCAAGGCTTTCACGGCCAAGAGCTCCATACGCAAGGCGCGTCTCTATGCCACCGGGCTGGGCGTCTACAACGTATATATAAACGGTACGCGCGTAGGCATCACCCACGACGACGGCAGCACGGAGCAGGACGAGCTGAAGCCCGGCTTCACCGAGTTCCTCAAGACAGTGTTCTACACCACCCACGACGTCACGGCCCTCGTCCGCGAGGGAGGCAACGCCATCGGCGCTGAGCTGACCAGCGGTTGGTGGAGCGGCGCCGTGGCCCACGGCATGTATGGCAGCAAGCCACTTGCCTTCCGCGGACTGCTCTACATCACATACGATGACGGTTCTGAGGACATCGTGGCCACCGACACCTCTTGGTCGTGCAACACCAACGGCGCCTTGCGAAAGGGCGACATCTTCAACGGCGAAACCTACGATGCACGCCTCGAAAGCAACTGGACTACGGCCGACTTCGACGACAGCGAGTGGTACGCCACGGCTGTGAGCACAGACTTCAAGGGTTCCATACACGCCTTCGAGGGACCTGCCGTTAAGGCCGTCCCCGCACTCCGACGCCTGCCCAAGACTGTCACCATCTATGAAGGCACTGTGGCAAACGGCAAGACCTATGGCAAGATAAACACCGTGGAGGAACTGAGCGGCACCGGCAACTTCTCCCTCAAGGCAGGACAGACCGCCATCATCGACCTCGGTCAGAATGCAGCAGGCTGGGTGAGCTTCAAGGCGAAAGGCCTGCGCGGCACACGACTGCGCTTCCGCTTCGGCGAAATGCCTAACACAACGGGCGACCGCAGCCGCGGCGACGACGGACCTGCGGGTTCGCTCTACACCGAGAACCTGCGCTCTGCCGAAGCCACTCTCTACTATACCATGAAGGGCACAGAGGAAGGCGAAAGCTTCCACCCCACCACTACCTTCTTCGGCTTCCGCTACATCGAGGTGACCACCAGCACCGACGTGGCGCTGAGCGACGTGGTGGGCGAGACGGTGACCTCTGCCATGGATGAGTACTCGTCCTTCAAGACTTCGCACCCCGACGTCAACCAGCTCTACAGCAACGTGCTCTGGGGCCAGCGCAGCAACTTCCTGAGCGTGCCCACCGACTGCCCGCAACGCGACGAGCGTCAGGGATGGACGGCCGACACGCAGGTCTACTCGATGGCAGGTCTATACACGGCCGACGTCCGCACCTTCTACACAAAATGGATGCGCGACATGCGCGACTCGCAGAATGCAAACGGTGCATTCCCCCACATCGCCCCCTATGCATGGGGCGTGGGATTCGGCGCAGCAGCATGGGCCGATGCCGGAGTCATACTGCCCTGGAATGTATATCTCATGACAGGCGACTTGGACATCATCAAGAACAACTGGACGGCAATGGAGAACTACATGGACTGGCTCTCCACAAAGACGCAGGACGGCTACAAGTACAACGGCGGCGAGACCACCTATGGCGACTGGGTGGCCTACGTCAACACCGACTCGCGCTTCTGTAGCGTCAGCTACTACGCCCTCGACGCCCAGCTGATGGCCAAGATGGCACACGCCCTCTCCACCGCCGAAAACGACATCTATGCTCAAAAAGCACTCAAATACGAGCAACTGTTCGAGAACATCAAGGCCGAGTGGCAGACGCGCTACACTGTGGCAGCTTCCGGCGTGCCCAACATCAAGACGCAGTGCGCCTACCTCATGGCTCTCCACTACAATCTGCTGAAGGACCAGAATGCCCGAAACCGCACCGTCACGGCCCTGCGCTCCGCCATTTCAACCAACGGGTACAAGCTCAACACGGGCTTCCTCGGCACGGCCATCCTCAACCAGACACTCACTGAGAACGGACTGAACGACGAGGCATACACGCTGCTCTTGCAGCGCAATGACCCCTCATGGCTCTACAGCATAGACCAAGGCGCCACCACCATATGGGAACGCTGGAACTCCTATACCAAAGCATCGGGCTATGGTCCTGTCAGCATGAACTCCTTCAATCACTATGCCTACGGCATCATAGCAGAGTGGATGTACCGCCACATGGCCGGCATCTGCCCCGACGAGACGGCTCCCGGATTCAGCCACTTCATCCTCAAGCCGAACCCGGACCGCCGCAAGACACTGCGCTTCTCGCAGAAACGCATCACCTCGGTCGATGCCGACTATTGGAGCGTGCACGGCCCCATCAAAGCCGCATGGCAGTGCGACGGCAGCGAGAAGATGACGTATAACGTCACTATCCCCGCCGGCACCACAGCCACACTCTATATGCCCGTAGCCGAAGGACTCACACTCATAGAAGGCGGCATACCGGCTTCGGATGCGGAAGGCGTGGAGTACCTCGGCGTTCAGGATGGTTACGCCGTGTGCAACCTCGGCTCCGGCTCTTATGAGTTCGCTGTTGACACACCCTCAGGCATCACCTCACCACTGGTTGGAGACAACGCAGCAGGCAACACTCCCGCCTACAACATCAACGGCTACTACGTGGGCACAGACCTCGAAAACATGCCTCACGGCGTGTATGTACAGTCCGGAAAAAAGATAGTGAAGTAACCGCCCCCTCCTGAGAGAATTGCCTAAACAAACGGGCACNACTTGCCCGCACAGCGCCCGCCTCTGAAAGGCGCACTCCGGCAACTCTCGCCATAACACAACGCAGATGCCCCTCCGACATCCTTTTGTCGGAGGGGCATCTCTGCTTTCCCCCCTCCGCACCCTGCTGTGTCAGCCANCACAGCAGGGTGCATCCGGAACAAGCGCACGCCACACAGAGCAATGCAACAGGCTGAGAAGACTCAGCCACTGCGACAACATATCCCGAACCGCACCCGAAGCGCCAAGACTCAGCCTGCGCAATTCTCAAACCAAGCACCCCCATTCTCTCCGCTTCTCCACACTCACACAGGGAGGAAAAGCAGAAGAAAAGTCCGGATACACAAAATAAACAGACTTTTTCTTTGCACATCATGAGAAAAGGCTTACCTTTGCAACGCAGTTTCTCGGTGTGCCACCCATTCCGCTTACGCNTGAGTCGGGCACAAGAGTGACTGTCGGCAGCGGCTGACACAGCATCTTATCGGAAATAAATTGAAGCGTTATGCTCCTTTCTTGCAAGTCGAAAACATAGGAAATTTTCACCTTTGCAAAGAATCCCCGGAGTCCTGCAAACACTGCTTTGTAATAGATAAAGACAGACATGACAGCTTCACGCTAAAGCGTGGAACTGAATTATCATCTTTTCTATTACAGGCTTTCCTATGGCCTTCGACTTGAAGATGAAACATACAGTTTCACGCTTCACGCATAATCATCCCCTTTTGGAAACTGAAAGGGACAACACCACAAAACCATTCAATCAACACAATCCCATGAACAAGAAAGTTCTTCTGAGCATTGCCTCGCTTGCCGTGGCAACCATCCTGACCGGAGGCCTCACCTCATGCAGCGGCGATGACGGTTCTTATGTCCCCACTCCGACCGTCACCGACAAAGACGGCAACAAAATGCAGGTAACTAATCTGAGCGGCCTTCGCTTCGCTTATGACGAGAGCGGAAAACTTTTGAGCATAAGCGATGGCGTAACGAACGTTGCCACACAGGATGGCAAACTCGTCTTCGACTTCGACGGCGACAACGCTTCTGCCTACATCAACTCGGACGGTCTCCTCACAAAAATAGAGTTTAGCTATCGCGATGATGAGTACAGTTGTAAGGGTAACGCGGAATTTAACTACAGCGACCGCAGGCTGAAATCATGCAGCGCCTCGGAAACAGGAACCGGAAAAAACTACAGTTACAAAGTCACCGGCAAGGCGAACTACACATGGAAGGACGGAAATTTGACGCAAGTCACCACCATATCGACAGAAAGCGGCAAGGAAGACGGCGAAAGCTTTAGCGAAAAAACAACTGTCAACTACAACTTTAATTACGGCAACCAAATCAATTACACCAAGCAGCTCCCGTTCTACATAGGCAGTGCAATAACCCCTGGCGAAGAGATTGGCGGAGTCTTCAGTGTCATCGGTCTCTATGGTTACGGCNCGGCATATCTGCCCACAGGCNATACAGAAGTGGATGACGAAGGGAAATCTACCTACACGCTTTCCTTCACACAGAACTCCAACGGCACCATTAACTCTGAAAAGCGCAATAACTCTTCCACTGTCATTTACGGCTACAACTACATTAAGTCGCGTGCCGACAACATTGACATAAAGAGCCTTGAGCAGTGCATCCGCAGCCTGAGCAGCCATTTCAGACACAGGAAGCAGTAAAACAAACTCATCGAGCTTTTACAATATAACGCAGATGCCCCTCTGACAAAAGACTGTCAGAGGGGCATCTGCGTTGTTCTGTACACTACCTTTTTCTTTCTCTAAACTCATGTGCCCATTCCTTGACATATCTCTGCAAAATGTCCGCAATGCATATGTACAAAGTGGGACAAAGCGAGAGAAACAGCATGAAATGGGTGAAGACAGCATAAAAAAAGTCCTTCCCTCTCACGTTAAAAAGGCGTGAGAGGGAAGGAGATAGAAGAGATTTCTTATTTCAATATCTTTTTGCCATTCACTATATTGATGCCCTTCTGCAACTTGTGCAGACGCTGACCTGCTACATTGTAGATGGAGTCGGCACCCGAATTGGCCGAACTTGACTTTGATTTTCCATCCTCAATCTCTGCTATGCCCGTTGCAGCATCGTTATCGAACTGGAGAGACTTCACGTCGGCATCGGTAACCTCGATGTAGCTCCGGCCGACAGCAATTGTGCTTCCGACGATGGCCGGACGGAAGACGACGCTTTCTGCGTCAGCGCTCAAAATGAACTGCGTCCCGTCGGCCGTGATGTCTTCCTTGACCGCTTTGAGCAAGTTGCCGTTCGGGGCAGCAGGAGTCGTGGCAGCAGAAGGCAGCACAACGGCTCCCGCATCAGCCTTCAGGAGAACTGCCTCTCCTTTAGGAGCAGCCTCAATGGGAGTCAGATGCACACGGCCTTCGATGGCAGATTCCGTGACGGCGAAAGCCTTGGCGGTTGACCTCGAGAAGTCCACATCCTTCGTCGTCACATAAGTAGCATAGCCGGAAGAAGGTACGAACGTGACGTTGCTCTCCGGCAATACCTCGGTTCCTTCGGCGCCGAAATTGTCGAAACAGAAGTAAGCCGGCGTGTTCATGCCCCAACTGCCATTGTCCGTACCGGTCAGTTCGAAGCAGAGTTTTGAAACCTTGCCCAGGACGGAGAGATCCACATAGCGCCAGTCGTCGACGATGTAGGCGGTCTTTTCATCGCGCAGGTCAGCCAGATAGTATTCCTTCCTGCCCGTCACCTCGTCCTTGTCATCATAGCCAATGACGGTGAGTTTCAGCCAGTCGCCCTTGTCGAACTTCCTTGCAATGGCATCACCTTCCGTCATGGCGAAGTAGGCATAGCTGCTGTTGGTGATGTAGAAGCCGGGGACAACGGCAGGTTCGGTGAGCAGTTCTGCATAGCAAGGACCATTGAAGGCGGCAACATAGGCCACGCCATAAGAAGCAGAACCCCCGTAACCGCCGCCCGCGATGTTGTTCCACTGGTCGTCGAGCGTCTCGTACTTCACCTCGGCACGGCTGGCATAGCCGAACCAGTACCAATAGTCGTAGTCGCTTATGCAACCGCTTGTGAAGGCAAAGTCGCCACTCACGAAGAACTCGCGCTCATCGTCGTCTTCTGTGCCCACACTCATGTGTCCGTCCACAGGCTCTGTTATGTCCTGAACGTCCTCGAAGGTGGCAACGGCAAAATCAACAGGCACATCAACAGCAACCGTCACGGCCGGGACACGGCCCAAGACTGCACTCTGCGAGATNGCGGTGAAGTTGGGGGCACGCCCTGTCAGCTTCGATGTGGCGCGATGGCTGCCGACAGGATCGCCGAAACCGCCGATACCCATCACACCATCGCTGAGCACAATCCGGTTTTCCTTCCAGTCTTCTGGCACAGTGAAAGTGACGGCCTGAGCTGCTGCATTCGAAGCCATCACGTACTGATTGGCCTTACCACTCTTCACAGCAATGCCATCGGTGGCCTTCTTATAAGAAAGGAAGGCATTGAAGTTGTGGATGCCGGCCAACTTGCCTGCCGGATGATAGAGGCCGGAGTACTGCACGGTGACGGCATCGCCGGGCTTCACGGCCGTTACGCTCTTGCCATCAACAAGGATGTCGCGGTGGCAAGGCTTGGCCGTCATCACCTGATAGAGACTCTCTCCGGCAGCATCTGTCAGGCAAACGATGTTGCGTCCTTCAGTGAGGCGCAGTGTGTAGCTGCCATCGGCGTTCCTTGTCACGCCGTCCGCAGAGAAGCCATTGTAGAGAACCGCATTGTCTGCAATGGTGGGACGGTTCATCGTAACGGAAGCCACACCCTCAGGCGTGAAGGTATAGTCGAAGCCATCCTCCGTGTCGAGGTAATAGAGCACGTCGAACTCTGCATCGACATTCTCCTTAGAGAGCTTGGTGTCGATGGGTGTCGTGCTGCCCCATGCCGTCACGGTTGTCAGGTAATCCTCATTGATGGTGATGTTGGGCTTGATGTCGGCAACCGCTTTNCNCACGGTAACGACAAAGACNCCGGTGTTCTCNGGCCAGACAGCACTCCAGTCAGCTCCGCCCACGAAGTCCTTCTTCGNCGCACCNCNCCAGGCATTGAGGTGTATGGCNTCATAGGTAACGAGCACAATGGCTGTGCCTTCGCCAACAGCCGTCAGCACTTCGTCTTCTATCTCCACGCAGGGTTCGCTCTTCTCTCCNTCGGGATTGATGACCGTNAAGTGGAAGTCAGGCTCTATAAAGTAGTTGCTGGTAAGGCCATCGACAAGCTCCCAGTTGCGCATGGGCAACAGATGNTAGGTGTCGCCTGCCTTGGCTAAATGCAAGTGGCCTGCGGGGTTGATGTTCAAGAAAATGTCGCCCACATTATAGCCGTTGTTGGAAGTCACGTCGTGGTCGATGAACTTCGGCGAACGGGCTGACATGTCCTCATCGCTAAAGACAAGCTCCGGACGCTTCGTCTCATCGCCACTCATAGTGAAGATGCCGCCCTGCGTCAGCTTGCCGGGAGCAGAAACACGGTAGTTGTACTGCTGCTTGTCGGCCAAGCGATAGGTGTAGGTCTTTGTGCTGCCCTCGGTGGCAACGCTTTCGGGNGCCACTTCCTTGAACTTGACGAAATGGGCCGTCTTAGTGCCAATGGACAANGTGGCATCGGCTGGCAGACTGACTGAATAGGGGTAGCCCATGGGAGCCTCTGCCTGNATGGTGTTGTTGAAGGTGACAGTGCCTCGATAGTTGGCAGGCAGATAACCTTCTGCCAGACGGGCCTCGGAGGGAACAAAGTCAAGGCTATAGGTGTTGCCACTGAGGACGAGGAACATTTTGTGGCCGTTCGTATATTCGCCCATCGTGGTGTTCACGGCATTGCCTTCCGTGTCCGTAACCTTCAGGTCGAAGGTGTAGTCGGTAGCATACACCCAGTCGGCGTTCTTTACATTCAGCTCGGGCGAATAGATGGAGAAGGTTGTCTTCTCGGCATTGATGTCGAGCTGTATGGTGCCGCTCACGGTGTTTCCGTCGGCAGCCGTGGCTGTCAGTATGTATGAGCCATCGGGAGCTTCGAAGGTGTACTTGTTGCCACCGGCAGGTTCGCCCACATCAACACTTTCACCGGTTGCCGTGTTGACTAACGACTTAATAAGTTTGCTCTTGGCATTCATCGTCACAGTGGTTTCCGTGGCAAATGCATTGCCAACAGTAAGCAGTGCGACAGCCATAAGACTCAGTAGTTGCTTCTTCATGTTGATAAGATATTGTGATTGATACTATGTGTTTTCTTTTTATTTCTTGTGCAGCGTTTTCCTTCCGTCCTTAATGTAGATTTCTCCACTGCGCATCCCGGACTTGTCTATGCAACGTCCCTGCAAATCGTAGATGCCATGTCCATTGCTCTGTTCCGGATGTTCAACATCCTTCACGCCGACAAAGTAGTCGGCCGGTGCCACGGCAAGAAAGTGTCCGGGATTGATATAGACTTTGTGTCTGCCCAAGAGCTGTCCGGCGGGTGACCACTGATAGAGATAGCCGGCACCTTCGAACGAACCGGCATCCGTGCCATAGATGTATCCTGTATAGGGATTGACGTAGATGCTGTAAGGCCTGCTCATGTTTGCAAAGTCGCCGGCCACTGAGCCCGGCAGTTTTCTCTCAATGCCTTTTGTTCCACGGCTCTCTATCATCTGCCGAGGATTGACCGTGAGGCTGGAGAACTCATAGTCGCCCGTGATGTAGGAGAAGCTGGAGCCGACAACGAAGAAGTTGCCGTCGAGGTTCGTAGTGTTGTAGGTGGCGGGATAACTGAAGGTGACGAAGCAGTCATCTGTTGTGAGTGCCTTTTCGCAATCGAAGATGAGTCCACAGGCAGCCGTCTCATAATAATTGCCTGGCGAGTTGATGCAGAGGTAACGCCCGCTCTGCGACATTTCGCCGAAGAGGTTGGGGATGTGGGTGTCAATGGTTTTCTCCACCGTCATGGAAGCGGCATTGACAATGCTGACCGTCGTCTCGAACTCGTGGTCGCCTTCCACTTCTGCATAGCCGCCTGTGTTGGCAATGAAGAGACGCCCCCCATAGAAGGCAATGCCTTCAGGTTCGTAGCCCACCTCGCAGGTGGCAACCACCTTGTAATCACTCAAGTCTATCTTTGCCACATAGCCCTTCGTGAAGTAACGCGTGCCATGGATTGTCTCGCATTCATGGCCGTAGCTGGTGACATAGACATGCTTGCCATCGGTGCACAAACGGCGACAGTTCGGGATATTCTCCGTTGCCGCAACGGCATAGCCTGCGGGATTGATGAACTGCACGATGTTCGACCAGTTGATGGCAATGGCTATGAGATGGTCGTTGACTTGGATGATGTCGTTAGGCGTATCGCCGAGCTTATAGCCGTTCACGTTGCGAAACCATTGGTTGCTCACCACGGTGCCGTTCTCGAAGTACGTCAGACGACCGTTGTCGGTCTGCCACATTCCTTCATTCAAAAGGATAATCTTCTCCTGCGCGCGTATATTATATAATGTAAGGCTGAGCAGGACTGCAAGAAGTTTCTTCATATTCCGAATGATACTGTAAGTTTATAGTTTCTGCCAGGCATGGGGTAACGTGGCAGATGTTCATACTGAATGTCCAGCACATCGCAGACCTCCAGGCAGAGACCTACACTGGCACGGGAGATGTGACGGGGTTGCTGCTTCCCGTAGAAGAGTCTGCACAGCCGTCCCNCCGTTGTATTGTACTGCAACTTCATGTCCAAGTTGTGGTACGGCTCCAGAATGTCCTCGGGATCTGCCTTGCTCCACATGCGTTCGCCGACGTAGAGATAGGAAGTAGTGAACTGCAACGAGCGCCAGCCGGCAATGGCGGTGAGGCCTGTCGAGAAAGTCGGCGAGTAGCATATAGGCTTGTCATACATGTCCTCGTCCTCTGGGTCGGTCCTATCTACATCGTGCTGCCAAGTGATGGAGTTAAGCAGCGAAAAGTTCCACTGCCCTGTCCGGTAGTGTCCCTTGANGGTTGCGTTCAGCCCTCNGCAAAAAGTTTGTCCATAGTTNATCATTGACCATGTATAGGNTCCCTTCAAGNGCAGACAGACGATGCGGTTCTCCACCTTGTTCCAATAGACGTCGGCCTGAACGCCCACCGACCATTGACCATTGACCGGTGTCCGTTGGACATTGGCCAATTGATACTCCAGTCCGACATTGAACTGCTTGGTGTTTTCGGGTTTCAGGTTGCGGTTGCCGGATTGCGTATAGTAGAGATCGTTAAGAGTCGGCGCGCGGAAAATTTCCTTGTACCATCCTCTTAGTGTGATGCCGGCAAGAGTATAAGCCAGCGAAACTGCGGGTGTCCAGCGATCCAGCGGGTCGGCAGCTCCGGCATTGACAAAGGTGTCGTCGCTGTAATGCTGATGAAGTGCCGATGCTGCCGCTTGAAAGCCCTGATAGTTCACCTGTGCGGCAAAAACATGTTTCTGGTCGAGTCGCTTGACGTCCTCAAAGCGTTTCAGATCGGCACTGAGGAAACTATAGCGAAAGTCATAGCTCGTAGAGAGAGTCAGCCAGGTCCAAGGCATCGAAGCATAGCAGAACGCGGCATAAGCATCCTGCTGACGGTAGTGATTATCCACGCGAGCTGTGTTCTGGTTTTCGGGATATTTGGTATTGTAGCGCAGGTACTCATTCGCATATTTAGCGTTCACTTTGATGATATTGCTCTCCCGGATGCGTGCCTGATAACTTGCCTGCACAAAGAAGTCACGGTCCCATTCCCGCCCGACATTGGTAAACTTGTCGCTCAGACGGCGCACAATACCGCCGGGACATCCGCGTTCGGAGTCATAATAGTAGATGTGCGAAGAGAATCCTCCCCTGAAGAGAGCCGCCTCGACGCGGCCGTAACGGATGTCGCTGTTAGTGCGACGGCCTACGGTATCCTCGTATTCCGACTTGTAGCGGAAGGGATAGTCGCCGCGGGAAGTGCAGTATTCCCCATCGACAAAGCCTTGCCATCCACGCCAACAGAACTGTCCGTTGGCCTTGGCCATCCAAGTGGAGAACGATGCCCTGCGGAGCTGCACGAAAACAGAGTCTTGGGTGGGACGGCGTGTTTGCAGATAAACGGTGGCTCCCGATGCGTACTCGCTGGCCGACTGACAGTAGTCGAGTTTATTGGCATTGTAGAGCGACACCGACTCCATCGAGGAAAGCGAGAACTTGCCCAAGTCGATGGTGCCGTTCTGCGCATTGGTCAGGCGTATGCCATCAACAAAGACGCCTACATGCTGAGCGCCCAACGAACGCACATTGACTGTCTTCAGTCCGCCCATCCCTCCATAGTCTTTGATTTGTACACCCGAAAAGTANTTCAACGCATCGGCAACCGACGTAGTNCTGAGTGCCTGCAAATCGGCACCGCTCAGCGTCTGCGATNTGGCAATCGTGCGAACAGGTTGCCGGGAGGTGACAGTCACTTCGTGCAACTGCCTAATGCTGTCGCCATCGGATGATGCTTCCCTCAAANAGGACTGTGNCGGAATAAAGCTATTAGGATTCTGCGTGNCGGCACNTGCTGTCGCAGCATGTGCCGACACGATAACCAGAATCGCATGCAGATAGTAAATACTTTTTATCTTCATACATTATTATATATATGTCATCTCGCAGTTCGGAGTTAAGAACAAGCCAACATGGGTGTGAAGGGAATTCTTCTCCCCCACTCCTTACATATCGGATGCTGACACCCGATTCTCTCCGTTTCCTTTTTGCTGGAATCGAAGCCTATGATGCCTTGTTTGTTGTGCTTTCTCCATATCCTTGTCCCGAGGGTGGTCTATGTGCTGAATGGCAGGTTTCCTGGCTCTTGCCCGGCAACGCGTCTTCCCAGGATGCATTTCCCAGTGACATATTAGTGCGCTGCACGCAGAAGGCAATTACAGTAGCGGGCACTGCTCCGGTTTTCCACCGGATTCCCTCTCTACCCGAAACCCTTCAAAGAAAGGCGGGTATCACCATTTGCGCCGCAAAGTTATGAATAAATGCGCATAGTACAAAAGAAAACGTCTCTTTTTTCTATTTATCTCAAACAATTGTATGCAAACCCGAATGTCCCGACTGCGTTTCGGATGCTGCGCGAACAAAGCTCTCAGCTCACTTTCTATTCTTCCAGTAGCCAGGCATCAGAAGGAAGAGTACAGTGAAAATCTCCAAACGTCCGATGAGCATGTAGGCACTCAAGAGCCACTTGCCGAAGGCAGGAATCTCAGCAAATGTATTGGCTGGCCCTGTGGCTCCTGTACCCGGACCGACGTTGGAGAGCATGCTGACACTGCTGCCCATCGCGGTATCGACATCGACACCCAGCAGGGGATGGCAGATCATGGCCACTACAACCAGCAGAACGTAGATAAAGATAAAGACCAGAACACGGTGCACTTTATCGTTCGACACTATCTGCCTGTTTATGCGTACAGGGACCACTGCACGGGGATGGAGCTGCAAGATGAGTTCCTTGAAGACACTCTTGGCACTGATGATGATGCGCACCACCTTTATGCCGCCCGCCGTGCCACCCGCACAGGCGCCGATGGCCATGATGACCATTGTTGGCATCCAGAACGTTGTGCCCCACGCCATATAGTCGAATTTCTGAGCAGAGAAACCTGTAGTTGATGCTATAGTGCTGACGTGGAAGAGCGCTGTGCGGAATGTTTCCTCTACTCCCTTCGGCAAAGAGTCTGCAGCCTCTACCGGCACGGAGGCAAACGAGAAGAGCAATATGAAGCCCACCACGGCAATGGCTATGTAGGTGAAAAAGACGCATAACTCCTCGTTGGTGAAAAGCGCACGACTGCGTCGAATGGTTAAGTAATAGTAGAGCGAGAAGTTAACGCTGCTGACAAGCATAAACACGCTGGCCACATACTCTATGTAGCTGCTGCGGTAAAAGGCAAGACTTGCCGAGTGTGTGCTGAAGCCGCTGGTGGATATGGTGGTGAAAGCATGACAGACAGCATCGTAAAAATCCATCGGACCAATCCAATACATGAAGGCACAGGCGCCGGTCAGGGTCAGATAGATGAGCAGCACGCGGCGTGCCGTAGCGCCTATCTTAGGGCGCAATTTGTCCAAACCCAATCCGGTTACCTCGGCAGAATAGAGGTTGCTGTTCTTCATTTCATAGACCGGAATGAGGGCAAACGAGAAGACCACAATGCCAAGACCGCCTATCCACTGCGTGACGGCACGCCANAAGAGAAGCGAACGAGGCATGACATCNATGTTATCNATGCAAGTGGCACCCGTTGTGGTGAAGCCGCTCATGGTCTCGAAGAAAGCGGAAGGCACATCCATNTCGGTCATGCAGAGNAAGGGCACCATGCCTATGACNGAGAAGACTATCCATGAGAGCGCTACAACAAGATAGCTGTCGGCACGGCGCATGCGCCTGCTCTTCTTGCGACCCAGCCTGATGCACAACACCCCCAGCATTGTTGCACCCAACGCTGTGAGCACAAAACACAGCCACTCTGCTTCGCCATAAAAGACACCAACTGCTGCGGAAAGCATCAGAAAGAAGCTCTCCATGAGTATCAGGATGCCGAATATGCTCTTCTTCACTTGTCCAAAGCGTGCTTTGCGTAGTCCACCGTGTAGTGCAGTCCGCGACTTTCCTTTCGCTCCAATGCCTGCCGTGTGATGAGGTAACCCACGTTAATCAAGTTGCGCAGTTCGCAGATGTCCCGTGTGGGCTTGACACGCTTGAAGAGGTGCTCCGTCTCCTCATACAACAGGTCGAGACGTTCCCAAGCACGGTGCAGACGCAAGTCGCTGCGTACGATGCCTACATAGGTGCTCATTATCTGCCCCACTTCCTTCACGTCCTGAGCTATGAGCACCTTCTCCTCNTTGGTCANAGTGCCTTCGTCGTTCCA
>WFLX010008919.1_pt1 | contig 18451 bp, 11 predicted proteins | sample 4967041 | NCBI WGS metagenome assembly WFLX01 (sample SAMN12857096, study PRJNA449069) | gut metagenome | isolation source: stool from male and female vole | host: Microtus ochrogaster | place: USA:Florida | collected 2017
GGTCTTCAAGCGATCCTGCCATTGCTTCTGTCGATGCTGATGGAAATGTCACTGCAATCGCACCGGGAGCCGCCACTATCACGGCTTCTTCCGGCAGTGTCTCCGCAACCTGCACCGTGACAGTCACTGAAAAGCAACCTGAAATAATACCGGTTCAAAGCATTTCCTTAGACCCGACTTCAGCTGAAATTAAGGTAGGAGAATCTTTAACCATTACCGCAACCGTTCTCCCGGTTGATGCCACAGATAAGACTATAACATGGTCTTCAAGTGATCCTTCTGTAGCAACTGTTGACGCAAATGGCAATGTGTCTGCGATTGCTCCAGGTAAAGCTAACATCGTAGCTAAATGTGGAGATTTCTCAGCTACTTGCATACTGACCGTCACCTCAAATATTATCCCTCAAAAAACCATAACCCTCAATCAAACTGCCGTCCAACTAAAAGTAGGAGAAAACACTATCCTTATTGCGACTGTACTTCCGGAAGATTCCGCCGACAAAACGGTAACATGGTCTTCAAGCGACACCTCCATCGCAACGGTTGATGCCTACGGCAATGTTATAGCTGTTGCCCTCGGAGAAGCCATCATCACCGCCACTTCCGGCGATGTATTCGCAACATGCACAGTCTCGGTAGTTACGTCTCCCGTAGTTGAGATATTCCTTAATAAACATAGTATTTCACTCAAGGTAGGTCAATCTGAGTCTCTGACTGCTACAGTGGTTCCAGAAGATGCGACAGACAAATCTGTAAGGTGGTCTTCGAGCGATAATTCAATAGCTACTGTTGATTCTGATGGCAATGTCACCGCGATAGCGCTTGGCGAAGCTATTATCACCGCGACATCTGGAAATGTATTCGCTTCTTGCTCGGTTTCAGTAATCCCAACTCCTGTAGAAAGTATTATACTTAATAAAGAATCCGCCACTCTGGAGATTGGGGAAAACCTTTCTTTAACCGCTACAGTACTTCCTGACGATGCAACCGACAAGACAGTGATATGGTCGTCAAGCAATCCACAAATTGCCACCGTAGATCAAAATGGGAACGTTACGGCAATCTCTCTTGGCGATGTCNCGATCACAGCTTTATGCGATAATATTGTTGGTAATGATGTGTTTGCCGTTTGTATGGTTTCCGTCATTCCTATTCAAGTTGATGCCATCGATCTTCAACCTTCAAATGCAATTCTGCAAGTAGGAGAGACAACTCAGCTCTTCGCTTCTATCATTCCGGATAACGCCTTTGACCAGACTATAACCTGGACTTCCAATAATCCGGAAATTGCTTCTGTTGATAATAGTGGTAATGTCACAGCTATAGCCCTTGGCGAAACTTCAATAACCGCTTCATGCGGAAATATCTCCGCTTCATGTAGCATAACCGTAGTGCCTACTCCGGTAGAAAGCATTTCTCTTACCAACACTGAGTTGCTAATGAGAGTATCAAGGACCGCTGAACTTATCGCTATTGTCCATCCCTCAAACGCCACTAACAAAAATGTTATTTGGTCGTCCGACAATCCCGATATTGCTACTGTAGATCAAAATGGCATTGTTTCTTCTTTAGCTGTCGGAGTAGCTATTATCTCTGCTACTTCAGTCGATAATCCATCTATAAAAGCCGAATGTAAAGTGACCGTTGAGAATGTAACTNATATCATCGCGGTAACAGAATTCTATATAACACCNACGGAACTGACACTTGATGAAGGAGACTCATACACCATCGTAGCTACTGTCTCTCCAGAGGAAGCAACCGATAAGACCGTAACTTGGAAATCATCAGACAAATCTGTTGCAACGGTTTCTGAAAATGGCGTTGTGACTGCTGTGGGCGGAGGAAACGCTATTATTTACGCCTCTTCCTCCAATGGTTTTACAGCTGAATGTTCAGTCACCGTCATCCCTGCTTTTGTTGAAGTGACAAGCATTTCAATCTCAAACACCGAACTATTGATGCATGAGGGATCAACATCTGAACTTTTCGCTATCATTAGTCCGGATAATGCAACCGATAAATCTGTGGAATGGTCTTCAAGCGATGAATCGATTGCCACTGTCGACCAAAACGGCATAGTGACCGCAGTCAAACAAGGCATAGCCATCGTCTCAGCGACTTCCTCAAATGGTAAGAAAGCTGATTGTACGGTTACTGTGGTGCCTAATATCATCGCAGTGGAAGGAATCACGCTAAATGAGTCTGAACTTGATCTCGAAGTTGATGAAACGTTCTTGCTGATCGCTTCTATTTCTCCGGATGACGCTACAGATAAAACCGTGACATGGAGATCTTCTTCCAATTCAGTCGCTACCGTCTCTTCCGATGGACTGGTGACTGCGGTCTCTCCCGGCACCGCCATAATATATGCCTCTTCTTCAAATGGCCTGACCGCAGAATGTCGAGTGACTGTTCATAAAGGAGAGGTGCCTGTACTCAGCATTTCGCTATCAAATACCGAGCTCCTCATGCNTGAAGGATTTACGGCTGAACTAATAGCTATTATCAGTCCGGAAGATGCCGACGACAAGACTGTCACTTGGTCGTCAAGCGATGAGTCGATCGCTACCGTCGACCAAAATGGTATTGTGACTGCCATAAAGCAAGGAGTCGCCATCATCAGCGCCACGGCTTCTAATGGAATTTCAGCAGAATGTAGGGTAACAGTTGTCCCTGTCATCATCGCGGTTGAAGAAATCACGCTAAATAAGTATGAACTCGATCTCGAAGTGCAGGACACTTTCAATCTCATAGCTACAATCAAGCCGGATGATGCCACCGATAAGTCTGTCACTTGGAGATCGTCCGACAGTTCAGTTATTACTGTAGATCAAGATGGCCTTGTGACCGCTATAGGGTTAGGATATGCTTCTGTCTACGCTTCTTCTTCCAATGGTCTTACCGCTGAATGCAAAGTGAATGTCTATATTAGTGAAATCCCTGTAGATAGCATTACTCTGACCAACTACGAACTGCTGATGAGAGAAGGATTCTCTTCTGAAATTATGGCTATTGTCCATCCTGACAATGCTTCCGATAAGTCTGTAACATGGTCATCAGACAATGAAGATGTCGCCACTGTCAGTGCAGATGGACTAATCTCTACCACAGCTAATATCAACGCACTTCATGTCGGCGTCGCCAACATTACCGCTACATCAAATTATAATCCTTCCATTAAAGCAACTTGCAGAGTGACTGTTCAGAAAGAGGAGGAGATCATAGCTATTTCCGACATATTCTTGAATAGGACAAGTCTGGAAATGATTGTAGAGGATACTTTCAATCTGGTGGCTACCATCACTCCTGAGAATGCAACCGATAAGTCTGTGACATGGCGATCTTCCGACCCGTCTATAGCAAAAGTCTCTGAAAATGGTCTTGTGACCGCTGTCAGCCCTGGAAACGCTATAATCTACGCTTCTTCTTCCAATGGTCTCACTGCGGAATGTTCCGTAACTGTCAACCCCGGATATATAGAAGTGATAAGCGTGACTCTATCTAACCATGAGCTTCTGATGCGTGAAGGATACACGGCTGAACTGATTGCGATTGTTCACCCTGACAACGCCACCGACAAAACCATTACTTGGTCTTCGAGCGATGAGTCTATCGCTACAGTCGACCAAAATGGTATAGTGACAGCTATCAGACAGGGCAATGCAATTATCACCGCAATGGCATCTAACGGAGCTAATGATATCTGTAATGTCACTGTTATCCCTGTCATCATTCCTGTTGAGGCAATCACTCTGAGCGATTATTCACTCGAAATGTATGTGGACGACAACCATCTCCTTATTGCGACCATTATTCCCGATAACGCAACTGACAAAACCGTCACATGGAAATCTTCTGACAAATCAATAGCTACTGTCAGCGAAAATGGAGTTGTGACGGCTGTTGGTGTTGGCGAAGCCACTATATACGCCTCTTCTTCAAATGGTCTTACCGCTGAATGTGCTGTGACTGTTCTCCAAGGAGTGGTCGAAGTGACTGGTATTAAGCTCTCTAATTCAGAACTTCTGATGAGAGAAGGATTCACCGCAGAATTATTTGCAATCATCAGTCCTGAAAATGCCACAGACAAGACGGTCACCTGGACTTCAACTGATGAGACAATCGCTACTGTAGATCAAAATGGATTAGTGACCGCAATTAAACAAGGGACGGCTTATATCATCGCATCTTCTTCCAACGGCAAGACTGACAAATGCTTTGTGACCGTAGTTCCTTATGTCATATCGGTAGATGCAATCGCCTTAAATGAGTATGAACTCTTCCTCGTGCAAGAAGACACCTTCAATCTGATCGCTACCATAACGCCTGAAGATGCTTCCGACAAGTCTGTCATTTGGAAATCTTCAAATGAAGAGATTGCGACAGTTGATCAAGATGGCTTAGTGACTGCTGTCGGTGTGGGAGATGCAAGTATTTATGCATCTTCATCCAATGGCCTCACCGCTGAATGCATCGTACACGTGTCTCCAAAAGTCATTGAAGTCGCTTCTGTAAGCATCGACTATCTATACATATATATTTACGAAAATGAAACTTTCACATTGACCGCTTCTGTATTACCTGACAACGCTTCCGACAAAACAATCACTTGGACTACAAGCGATCAAAATATTGCTATTGTTGATGATGGTAGAGTGACTGGTATGCACCCTGGAGCTGCGACTATAACCGCTTCTTCTTCCAATGGCAAGAATGCTTATTGCCGAGTCATCGTATTGCAACGTCCCCTGACTCCTAAACAGTTGCTCAGAAAAGGTGACGGCGCTTCCTCTACATTCATTGTTTTGATGGATATTTCCGACGCAGAACTCGAAGAACAAGGATATAAGTTCGTCTATGGATATGACGATGCTAATGGCGAATCCGTAATAATTGAGGAAACTCCTTTACGTTATTGCCACACTTCTCCGGATATCTATAATGACCCATCTAATGATTTCTGGGTGTTCGCATTCTATGAAAATGAAGAAGGCATGATTGTCAATAGTAATCTTCGTCACCTCGACGGGTCAGAACAGCCTTGTTATGACATTTCTAAGTTTGGCTACCTCACTAAGAGCGACGTCACTGCCGTAGAAACCGAAGAAATGATTAAGCTTACACCTTCTGCTCTGATCGTCGCCACACATGGCGCCAAGAACATGAATATCGCTATCTTCACATTGACTGGCACACAGATTTATTCTAAATCTTACGATGCCAATGTCTCTGAGACTGATATAATAGAGTTTAATAGATTTACTCCCGGAACTTATGTGATAACCATTTGTTGCGATGGAAGAATGACTTCTAAGACTATAATTGTCCGTTAAAAGGAACTTGGAAATGAAAATCAATATAAAACATATCCTGACGGCTGTGACAGCTTTTACCGTTTTGGCAGCCTCCGCCCAGGGCGGCGACAACGAAAAATATGCTGTCAAACTTACAGCCACCAATAGCTTTGGAGACGCCCTCAGCACAAGCTTCGCCAATCCGTCAATGACTAAGAAAAATTCAGAGTCTAAAAACTTAGAAATAGATTTTGGATGTACTATCTGGCAACATTCTCGCAATTCCCTGGAAGCTAATATTGGAGTCGGATACAACGTACTGTCCTTGAAAGCAGAAATGGCCGGATTTGAATTTAATTATTCTGCTCCGGCTGAGGCGGATATGGACAGGGATACATACATTCGATATTCAAAAATTGACGGATTGCATCAGAACATCAAGACTGAGANGATTACTCTTCCTCTCTATCTTGACTATCGATTCAAATGTAGTAAAGTCTTCAGTCTCCATGCTCTCCTCGGATTTCGATTCGGCTACTCAATTTCTTCTAAGGTCACTGAAAACTACGGAAGTATATTCAACTATGGTATCTATCCTCAATATGACGACCTGATGATAGACGCTCCATATTTGAATGCTTTTGGATCAAACATTCTTGACAAAAGCAATGCTCTTGATCCCACTGTCAACAAACTTTCAGCTGCCTTTCTGACTGGAATTGGAGCAGAATTTAGAATTTTCGGACCTTTGGCGATCGAAGCATCGGTAAGATACGAAAGGGGCATGACTAATATCTATCGGACTCAATACCCCGATATACTCCTTTTCAATGCAGGCAATGCACCCGTCACATATACCGTAGCCGAGGGACAAAAGGTAAGCTCACTCTCCCGCTACCTAACCCTATCCCAACCATCAACATTCTCCTACGCCCTTTCCNTACTCCTCCGCTTCTGATCATCGATAATCCCCGCACTTGACAGTTCGATGTGAGAGGGCTTGATTCATCCATCCCACACCGGCCAAGACAAAGAGGCTGGCTCAAAAAGCCAGCCTCATTATACTTTTCACTAATACTGTTCACTGTTAACTTTTCACTATTCACTGATTAGTGTTCATGATTATGAACGCCGTAGCAAACAGGATTGAAGCAGTTGTCATAGCGGATATGAAGGCCATCGCCAAGATCTACTACGTATGTCACGCCTTCACGAGTGATGCCCTTTACTGTCTCCCCCGGGAAACGAAGTGCAAGATGATTGGCGATTGCTTCCGGGACTTCCGCTACTGCCGGAGTTGCCACTGTCGGTGCAGGTGCTTCTACAGTTACAGGTTCTGCTTTTGCTTCTGCNGATGCATCCGGAGATGCTGTTGCTGCCATTGCATTGATTCCTACAATTGAGAGAGAGAGAGCGAAGATAGATGTAAATAACTTTTTCATAGCTGTAAAGATTAAGTGTGTTTATAAATGTGTGTTGTGTTTCTCGGTGTGTTTTTCTGTATCAAATCAAGTTTTTGATTTTTATACCTTCTAAACGCTATTAGAACTTTATTGGTTCATTCACTGCATGTTACAATTTTATTAAACATCTGCCACGATTTTGAAATATTATATTCATCTATCACACTCTCAGGCACTTTCAATACACATTTCTCATACATTTCACTATTTTCAGGATCAAAAATAAAACTTTCGCAATCAAACTTTGGCACTTTGATAGATGGCTCGATTATCTCCTCAAGATTCAGACAGCAATTCATCATCAACTCCCCAAGCAACTTGTCGTTGGCTGGAAGCTTAACTTTCTTTAAAGAATCGCAATCTGAAAAAGCATACGATTCTATCTCCTCTACGCTATCCGGAAGGATAGCCTCCTTCAAGGAGGTGCAAAACGAAAATGCATTATGCCCGATATGCTTCAAACCCGGTGGAAACTCCAAACCATCAAGTCGAGAACAATATGTGAAACTATTGCTACCAATATCTTCCAATGAAGAAGGGAAATTAATAGTCTCCAATTCCTCACATTCACTGAAAGCCTGAAATCCTATCTTCTTAATCCCCTCCGGCAAAACCACTCTCTTCAAAGCCGTACACCCCAAAAAGGCGTAATCCGGAATCTCCTTGACCCCAGACGCAATCTCAACCTCCTCCAAATCCACACGATCCATATACTCCCCTTCCTTTATAGGGGACGTAATCAAAATCCTCTCACAATATCCCTTCAAGCCACCAATTCCAAAAAGGCAAAATATTAAGCATATCTTCCAAAACTTAAAATTCTCCTTAGTGTAACCTCTATGTGAGATTTTTTTCAATATTTTATCTTTCATTTCTCCTTAAAAAAATTAAAGATTAAAAAATAACTTGGTATAAAAATGNCAATTATCGTTAGGAAAGTACGNCCCCTCCGGGGTCGTTGGAGGTGGAGTACTTCTTTCCCCGAGCTGATGCTCGGGGTTAACAAGATAGTCAGCCCTCCGGGCTGAGTATCGATAAAACTTTACCAATTTATTTTTTTTACGACTTCTATATATATTTTGACTACAAAATTAAAAAAAATTTCACTCTTCCCAAAACATTTTTCTTCCATTCTTGTTTTATTGGTATAAAATCGTTTCATGATGTTAGGTTAGTTCGAAAGTATTATGGAAAACTTTCAAGAAACAGCGGCTTGCGAAAGTAGCTGTTTTTTTATTTCTTTTTACTGATTCNTGGCTTTANCCACGTCAGTAAGGTCGGAGACCTTACAATTGTGCCAAAACCCCATACTTCAGTCTGGGGTATCCCAAAATAGACCAGTAGCCTCGGAGAGGCGATTTATCAATTTTGCTTTAAAGTTTACATACAGTAACATAGCACCCTCCAATCTGAAGAGATGCCCTCAAAGCTTCCTCCCGACTCCGAAACAAACCAAACACCGTAGAACCAGACCCCGACATAGCGGCATATACCGCTCCTAACTCCAAAAGCTGAGTCTTTATATCCTCCAAAACAGGATGCCCGGGAAATACTGACCCCTCAAAGTCATTAATCATCTTCCCCTGCCATTCCTCTACATCCATCTCCACTATGTCCCTTAAAGACAAAGAAGGTTGACACGGACAAATCCCTGCAAATNCCTCCTTNGTNGATATNGATACTTCCGNCNTNACGAGNAGACACCACCATCCCGAAAGATCCAAATCTATGGGTTCCAACCTCTCCCCTACCCCTTCTGCATAACATGGACTATTATATATAAAGAAAGGACAATCTGCACCNAGCCTCAATGCCATNTCTGCAAGCCTCNCTTTGCTGAAGGGCGATCCACTTAGCTCATTNAGNATACAAAGNACTCCGGAAGCATCTGCACTTCCCCCGCCAAGGCCTGCCCCATCAGGAATATGCTTTTCAAGACAAATCAAATACTCGCCAAGCTCAGGATAATCTTCCTTAAAAACTTTCCATGCCTTATAGACCAGGTTTTTCTCAAGGGGACAATCAACCTGTCTGCCCATAAAACGAAATTCAGTCTTCCCTGCCGGGGTTATCTCAAGAATGTCGCAGAAAGCCTCCGGATTCTCAGGAGTCCCATTATACTTACCTATTGGATAGAATACTGTCTCAAGATCATGATATCCATCCTCCCTCTTTCTCACTATATTAAGGCCAAGATTCAACTTGGCATTCACAAACTTTATCATCTCNAANTCAATNTTATANGATTTANAAGCNCAATTAGACCAATNAGACTAANTAGACCAATTAGACCTATTATTTCTGAAAAGCACCACTAAGATCAACGACCTAACTAATAGATAGCAGCAAAAAGCCATCCACTCCATCCAAAGCGTATGCTCAACCAAATTTATCAAAATTGCAAACACCCCAACCCCACACACTGTTGCCACCAACATAGGCCGTGTCCGAGTCAATCCAACATAAAACCCATCATATATAAAAGCCAAAGCTCCTGCTACCGGTAGCAGGGCAACCCAAACCCGACATCCTCTAACGCTTTCCGAAATGGCCGAAGAATCACTCAAAAGTCCAACTATCACGGGCAACAATACTGAATAAGCCAAAGCAAATACCAACGTGACGCCTGCAGTCCATTTCAAAAGCCCTACAATAGCATTCTTGAGCATTCCGGCATCTTGCGCTCCTGAATACCTCCCAACCAACGCCTCCCCCGTAAAGGCAAATCCATCCATAAAATAAGAAAAAAACAGAAACATCTGATTTATTACGGCATTCGCCCCCACTTCCACATCCCCAAGCCGAGCACTATAAGCATAAAGCATCATTGTAAGCGCTATCAGACAAGCAGACCGAAAAAACAAATTCCCATTCACACTTACCATCGCCTTCCATTCCCCTTTAAGGGGTAAGCGACTTCCGTGTGCGTCATCTCTAGTCCTAAACAAGCTAATCCCATTCCTCTTACAAAGCCGCCAAGCCAAAACCCCTGCAGGCACCACCATAACCCACTGTGCCAAGACAGTCCCGGTAGCTATGCCTCTATATCCCAACCCAAATCCATACACAAGCGAAAGGGTAGCCAAAACATTAAGCAAACTGACACCAATATTTACCCACATAGCTGTAGCCGTTGACTGCATCCCAATAAACCATCCGCTCAATGCCGTCAATACCATCATCGGAACAGCCCCCATTATACAAATCGAAAAATATTCCCCCGCCAACCCAGTCGTCTCAGGAGTAGCACCCATCAACTTCTGGAGAATCCTAAGCATCGGCGAATGAATAGCCATTAGCAAAATACCTATCCCAATAGCTAAAACTAAGGAATTCCTGAGACTTCCACCCAATCCCTCCTTGTCTCCCGCTCCATAATGCGTTGCAGTCAATCCGGAAGTGCCGGCTCTAAGAAAACTGAAAAGCCAATACATAGTTGTGACCATAACCGATCCTATAGCCATACCGGCCAAATAACGCTCATCTCCCATGTGTCCGGCTACTGCCGTATCGCAAAGCCCCAACAATGGCACTGAGATATTGCTGACCACTGTCGGCACAGTCATCAGTAGTATTTTTCGGTTAAGAGACTCAATTTTTCCACTTTTCATTCTGCAAATTTCATAAAAAAATGCGACATAAACAATATCTAATCAAACTTAATCGAAAAAAAACTCTCATTACTCATTTTACATGTACTACATGTTTGCCATGTTTCCCATGTTTGCCATGTTTGCCATGTTTTACATGGTTCCCATGGCATCTCATTGGAAGCCATGAGAGATTATCTTAAAAAAATATTTTAATGAATTTTGTTGTTTTTAGCCAAATTTATTGCTAATTTTGCATTATGACTGAAAATACTCTACATCCCGGCTCACGCTCTGACTTCCTCGACACCGGTCAGTGGCACCTCGCCGTTGACATATCAAAGCATGGTTTCGGTGCTTGGCTCCTCCCCGATGAATCACTTGGGATGCCTCCTCGCATCATTGTGCATACTGCCTGGCAACCCTCCGATGAAGGTCTGCTTACAAGAATCGAAGACGCTGTCTATGACAACCCTATGGTCCTCGACGATTACTCCGCCGACATCATCATCGAAAGCGACCGACAACTCTGGCTCCCAGCCTCTCTATATCCTACTGATGATGATTGCGCCGATGCATACGTCTCTGTCTATGGCGGCGATATCCTGGACGTGATGGTCAACGACATGGGTTCCGAGAAATGTGCATTCATGCTCACTCCCGGTCTTAAATCGTTTATGCTCCGCTCTTTCTCCGGAGCTCGCATTTGGAGTCAGCAAGCTTTGCTTAAAGAGACTTCGCAACAGCCACACGAATCTTTTAAATGTATGCTCGACATTCGCCAGTCGACATTCGACCTGATTCTCCTCAGTCGTGGAGAATTAATGAGTGCTTCCACCCATCTCTGGAAGTCGGAAGCTGACATAGGGTATATCATACTTAATATTCTCCAGACCTACGATGCTCCGACTCACGAAACAGAAATTATCTTCAGCGGAATCCGGGAAGTCCGACACTCGTTAGGAAAAACTCTCCAACCATATTTTAAATCAATCAGCCAAAAAAATCATGATCTTGACGGCAAGGAAATTCCTACTGCTGTCTATCTGGCGATCAATAGAAAGAAACGTTATGCGCATCATACGAGGTAAATATGGCAAACGCNGTTTCGATGTCNCACACAACATCACCGCACGACCAACGACCGACTTCGCCAAAGAAAACATATTCAATGTGATCGAAAACATCGAAGACATCGAAGGAAAAGATGTACTCGACCTCTTTGCCGGTACCGGAGCAATAAGCCTTGAATTCTTATCCCGCGGCGCTGCTTCAGTGACAGCGGTTGAAATGGCATCTACTCAAGCCAATTTCATTAGGAGCATTAAGGAAAAGCTCAACGACGAAGCCCTACGAATAATACGTGGCGACGTTTTCAAGTTCATAGCATCCGTAAAGAAACCCTACGATATAATCTTCGCTGATCCTCCATACGATCATCCAAAATTTGCCGAAATACCTCAACTTATCCTATCCTCAGCAGCCGTTAAACCCGGCTCCCTCATCATAATAGAGCACAACGCCTCCCATGACTTCTCCTCTCTCCCCTCCTTCGACCAACACCGATCCTACGGCTCCGTCAACTTCTCCCTCTTCCGACTCCAGGAGCAGCTATCATAATAAGCCCAATAAGCCTAATTAGCCCAATNAGCCTAATTAGCCCAATTAGCCCAATTAGCCCAATTAGCCCAATTAGCCCAATAAAATTTCTAATCATGCAAAATAATATACAATTAGACTCCATAGAATCCGCTATCCAAGAATTCAAAAAAGGCAATTTCGTAATTGTAGTCGACGATGAAGACCGCGAAAACGAAGGCGACCTCATCATTGCAGCCGAAAAAATAACCCCTGAGCAAGTTAACTTCATGCTCCAACATGCCCGTGGAGTCCTTTGTGCCCCACTGACTATCAGTCGTTGTAAAGAACTCAAACTCGACTATCAAGTTGAAGAAAACACCTCCATGCTCGGCACACCCTTCACAATTACCGTTGACAAACTCGAAGGTTGCACTACCGGCGTTTCCGCTCATGACCGTGCTGCAACCCTCAACGCACTCGCCGACCCCAAGTCTACTCCTAAGACATTCGGTCGTCCGGGCCATGTCAATCCCCTTTATGCTCAGGATCTGGGAGTGCTCGCACGTGCCGGTCACACAGAAGCCGCAGTCGACCTTGCGCGACTCGCCGGGCTCGAACCTGCGGGAGTCCTCATGGAGATCATGAGCAAAGACGGCACTATGGCACGTCTCCCGGAACTCCGAAAGCTCGCCGACGAATGGGGATTCAAGCTCATCAGCATTCGCGACCTGATCGCTTACCGCCTTCAAAACGATAACATGCTCGAAAAAGGAGAAGAAGTGGACATGCCGACTGCTTACGGGCATTTCCGTCTTATCCCTTTCCGCGAAAAAGACAACGGGCTTGAGCATATTGCATTAATTAAGGGTGATGTCGCCGACGGCAATCCTGTCCTCGTCCGAGTCCACAGCAGCTGTGCTACCGGCGATATTTTTGGATCTATGCGTTGCGAATGTGGAGAGCAACTACATAAAGCTATGGAGCTAATCGAAAAAGAGGGAAGAGGAGCCATCGTCTACCTCAACCAAGAGGGCCGCGGAATTGGGCTTATGGACAAAATCAAGGCTTATAAACTTCAAGAAGAGGGTCTTGACACAGTAGATGCGAATCTCCATCTCGGTCATAAAGCCGACGAGCGCAGCTACGGAGTGGGTGCTTCAATCCTACATTCCCTCGGCATAAAGAAAATGCGCCTTATGAGCAACAACCCTATGAAACGAATTGGACTCGAAGGCTTCGGCATCGAAACAGTTGAGAATGTTCCCCTCGAAGTCAAGCCAAACAAATACAATCAATTCTACATGCACACCAAAAAAGAGAGAATGGGCCATAACCTTAACCTTAGTTAATATGAAAAAAATTCTCTTAGCCTTAGCCATCTCTATAGCTCTTTCGGCGCAGGCTAAAAAGCCCCTTGACCACTCTTCCTTCGACTCTTGGGAAAGAGTCACAAATCACGCACTCTCCAATGATGGTCGCTGGGCTTCATTTAGTCTAAACCCACAAGAAGGCGACGGCGTACTTACCATCCGCAATACTTCCACCAACAAGGAAATCAATATCCCACGGGGTGCCGGAATTGCCTTCACTGCCGACAGCCGCTGGGCAATAGCAAACATTAAGCCTCTCTTCAAAGACACCCGTCAGGCTAAAATCGACAAAAAGAAACCTCACGAGATGCCTCAAGATTCATTGGCTATCGTTGACCTCAAAAATGCCTCAGTCACAAAGATTCCTCTCGTCAAAGGATTTAAAATAGGTAAGAAAGGTGGAGAGTGGGTTGCTTTCAATTCTTGCGATACTACCGTCTCTAAAGACATGAAACCATCCGACAAGAAAGCCGGTCTTCCTCTTGTAGTTCGCAATCTCGTCTCGGGCGAGACTAAAGTTTTCCCCTATATAGGCAACTATTCTTTTAGTGAAGATGGAAAGAGACTTGTTACTGTAACTCAACCTGCAGAAAAAGACTCTGTGTTTACAAAAGCTGTCCGCATTATCTATCTTCCCGAAGGAAAGGACTACATCATTGATGAAGGTAAAAAATATTATGGCGATCCGGTCTTCTCCGTTGATGGTCAAAAATTAGCATATACCGCTACCAACGATAGCAACGAAACGGGCACTCGCAGCATGCAGCTCTTTATGGCATCCCTCTCCTCCCAACCCTCAGATCCTAAGGAACTGCAACTCAAAATCACCTCCGGTCGCAAGGGGCCTAATCTTCAACGGCCTCATGCTTCCGACCCTGAATTGCAAGAGAAACTTCTTAAAGAATGGCAGGATAAAATGGTTGCAAACGCTCCATCATCTCTTTATGTCAACCAATATTCTAAACCTGTTTTCAGCCATAACGGCAAGCGTCTTGTCATCGGAGTAGCTCCCGAAATTGCTCCTGACGATACTACTCTCGTAAGTTTTGAGCGTCCGGAACTCGACATCTGGCGTTGGGATGCACCCTTGACTCCCCCTCAGGAAAAAAATAAATTAGATAAAATCAAAGAACTGACATTCCCCGTCGTCATCGATCTTGAAAGCGGTTCTTACCGTCTCCTGGACTCTAATCCTCTCGCTACTGTCGTAGCCCCTGACCGTTGGGATGCCGATTGGGCACTCCTTCGCGACCCAAGCAAAGACTTTGTTAGCCAACAATGGAATTATTATGCACCGGAGACCATCAGTGTCATCAACGTCAACAATGGGGAGCGCAAAGAGATAACCTCAGTGTATGAAGGTTCTGCAAAGCTCTCTCCTGATGGTAAGTTTGTATACTGGTTTAAAGATGGAAACTGGTATATCTATGAAATTGCCACAGGAAATACAGTCAATGCAACTGAAGACATACCCTACCCGGTTTGGGATGAGACAGATGATCATCCAAGCGTAAGACAAGACTACGGNGACGCTTCATGGACTGAGGGCGACTCAGAATTTCTTGTTTATGACCGNTACGATATTTGGAGCGTTGACCCCANTGCCAAGAGAAAACCCACATGTCTGACGAAAGGTTATGGACGCGACAACGACCTTATGATCCGCTATGTAAATACCCACGGCAAAGATCGTCGCTTCTTGAAAAAAGGCGACCTTATGACCCTGTCGCTTTTCAACTATAAGGATAAGCGTAATGGACTCGCCTCTATGAAATATGGGATTTCTACTGCTCCTGAAAACGTCTATATTGACACTCTCAGCTTCACTCAAATCAAGCAATCTCTCGATGCTCCATCTTTTTCTTTTGTAGAAGCTAATTTCTCAGTATTGCCCAATGTCTGGATTGCTCCTAAAGGGATTTTCTCTAAAGCTTTGAAAGTTAGTGATTCCAATCCTCAGGCTAAAGACTACTACTGGGGCTCCGCCCGACTCGTAAGATGGAATGCCTACGACGGCACACCTTCCGATGGTGTACTCTACGTCCCCGAAGATCTTGATCCGACTAAGAAATACCCAATGCTCTGCGTTTTCTATGAGACCGGGTCGGAAAAACTCTACAACCATTTTGTGATGGAGCCATCTTGGAGTTGGGTCAATTATCCTTTCTATGTAAGCCGAGGCTACGTTATCTTCGTCCCGGACATCCATTACACCGCAGGTATCCCGGGAGAATGTGCATGGAATTTCGTTTGCTCAGGGGCGGAGGCTATGTGCGACCGTTATCCTTGGATNGACCGTGACCGTATTGGTATCGATGGTCAAAGCTGGGGCGGCTATCAGACGGCTTATCTCGTCACGAGAACNAACATGTTTGCCTGTGCGGGAAGTGGTGCTCCGGTNGCCAACATGACTTCCGCATTCGGTGGAATCCGGTGGGAAAGCGGCGACTCTCGCCAGGCCCAATACGAACAGGGTCAAAGCCGTATTGGTAGGAACCTTTGGGATGCNCCCGAATTATACATAGCAAACTCACCCGTCTTCCACGCTAACCGAGTAGAAACTCCACTCCTCATAATGCATAATGATGCCGACGGAGCCGTACCATGGTATCAAGGAATTGAAATGTTCATGGCTCTTCGCCGTCTCCAAAAACCAGTCTGGATGCTCCAATACAACGGCGAAGCCCACAACCTCAAAGAACGTCGCAACCGAAAGGATATCACCATACGCCTCCAACAATTCTTCGACCACTACCTGAAAGGCGACCCAATGCCGGAATGGATGCGCTCCGGCATCCCCATTACCCGCAAAGGCCAAGAATTAGGATATTAAAAAGGAAGCCATTTGGCTTCCTTTTTGCGTTTTACGTTTTGCGTTTTACGTTTTGCGTTTTGCGTTTTACTTTGATCGTTAATCGTTGATCGTTAATCGTTGATCGTTAATCGTTAATCGTTATTCTGTCAATTCTCCATGCATATTCTTCTCCATATACTTCCCGGCCAACTGCGCCGTAGCCCCCATACCAAACAGATACATCATCTTGGTGATGGCAGCCTCCGAAGTGAGGTCATGCCCGGATATAGTACCTGCATTAGCAAGTCCAACACCCGCCGAATACTTCATCGGCGATACCATGCCATTGGAACACTGCGAAATGTTGACTACCAGCAATCCCTGAGCTACCGCATCTCGGATACACTCAAACAGCCAAGGACAACTTGGGCCATTTCCGACACCAAATGTCTTGATGACCACACCCTTTAGTCCGGGTATATTAAAAGTAGCCCTAACAACATTCTCCTGAATCCCCGGGAAGATATCTAAATAAGCCACATTGGTATCCATCATATACTCCGCTTTGAATTCTTTTCCCTGTGTCGGACGAAGCAAAGCATCCTTATTGTATGTGATATCAAGTCCTATGTGTGCAAGCTCTGGATAATTGCTCGACTGGAACGCATCAAAATTATCTGCAGAAAATTTTGTGCTCCGATTTCCTCTTAGCAAAGTATCTTGAAATAATATTGCCACTTCCCTGATCATCGGCCCTCCATCAGCCGGATCTTTAGCGGCTGCCACTTGAAGAGCTGTAATCAGATTTTCCTCCCCATCAGTTCGCACTTCTCCGATCGGAAGCTGCGACCCTGTGATTATGACCGGCTTTGTCAGATTATGGAGCATAAAACTCAATGCTGAGGCTGTATAAGCCATAGTGTCGGTGCCATGTAGAATGACAAAACCGTCATATTTCCCATAATTATCCTCTATCACCTTTGCCATCTGTCCCCAATGCGAGGGATTCATATCAGCAGAATCGATCGGCACGTCAAACTGAAAATTATCAATTTCGAAGTCGAGCATCTTGATTTTCGGAACATTGTCAATAAGATGATTGAAATCGAATGGTTCTAACGCTTTTGTATCCGGATTTTCTATCATTCCGATAGTTCCTCCGGTGTATATCAGCAATATTTTCGGTTTTNTTGTTNANATTGTATNTTTCTTTTNAAAGCGCAANGATAACAAAAATTTATATAAACTCCAACACTTTTCTAAAAAAATTCTATGAGTTTCCCCCAATATTACTCCTCACTCAATCATTTTGCCATCTTCTAACCATCCCATATTTCTCTGTGTGCCCTCTGCGTGAGGCATTTGATGAAATGAACCTTTCTCCCCAAAATACGTTAACATTTTAAAGGACTTCTTAACTCTATTCCACTATGAAAACACCTCTTAAACTCGCATTACTGACCATCACCCTCTCAGGAATTGCCACTCAAGCAAGAGCTGACAATTCCCGTGACTGGCTTTTAGATTCTATCCCCCAAAGTTGGAACTACCAATCAGCATACACCCAAAAACTACCCACCGAAGATGCCTGGTGGAAAACTTTCGGCGATGCAACTCTCGATTCCCTCATCGATATTGCTGAAAAGGAAAACTACAATCTTTCCGCTGCCCTCGCAAGAATTGAAATGGCAAAAAAGACTCTTGATGCTGCAAAATCAGCCTATTTCCCTTCTATTAATCTATCAGCCGGATGGTCGAAGGGGCAGTCTTCNGGNGCANCCGGTCCGGTTGTAACAAAGTCCTCTCCTTATGATTATTTCTCTCTTGGAGCTTCAATGCAGTGGGAAATCGACCTCTTTGGCAGGATCACCCAGAATGTAAAGGCAAACAAAGCTGCCTATAACGCCACACGTGCGGAATATGACGGAGTTATGGTAAGCCTCGCAGCAAATGTCGCTAAAGCATACATCAANCTCCGNACNTANCAAAANGAACTCCANGTCGCNAATAGTCACCTCGAAGAGCAAGAAAAAGTNCTCAAAATTGTGGAAGCCCGTTTTCATGCCGGTCTCGCAAGCATGCTCGAAGTTACTCAGTCCCGTACAGTNGTCGCTTCCACNAAAGCNTCAATTCCTCCNCTNGAAGCNATGATNGAATCNACNATAAACTCNATCGGACTCCTCACCGCTAAGTATCCCGAAGATATTTACGCCTGGCTCTCAACTCCGGCTCCGATGCCGAACGTTGTATATGGAGCAAACCTCGGAGTCCCCGCCGATCTCCTTCGACGCCGTCCTGACATCGTCCAAGCAGAATACCAGCTCGCCCAATATGCAGCCCAAGTAGGCATTGCAAA
>WFLX010376850.1_pt1 | contig 18448 bp, 13 predicted proteins | sample 4967041 | NCBI WGS metagenome assembly WFLX01 (sample SAMN12857096, study PRJNA449069) | gut metagenome | isolation source: stool from male and female vole | host: Microtus ochrogaster | place: USA:Florida | collected 2017
TCTCGTCTAACAGATTCTGTCGAAACTGCCTATTTTGAAGGTAGGGATAACTGTATCATCAAATTTTGGGGTACCGATGGAGTTCATGAACATCATTTTTCTCGAAAGTTTTCTGCTGATGGAATTGATTTTCGTGAACCCAGTGATCTCATGTTTAACTTCAACAATCCATATGGCGCCTGCCCTACTTGTGAGGGTTTTGGAAAAGTAATGGGTATAAGTGAAGATCTTGTAATTCCTGATAAAACTCTCTCTGTCTATGAAGATGCCGTTCAATGTTGGAGAGGTGAGAAAATGAGTGAATGGAAAAAATATTTAATCCATTTGGCCCCTAAATTTAGTTTTCCAATTCATACCCCTTATTCTCAATTGACTCCGGCACAAAAGAAATTTTTATGGAAAGGAAATTCTGCATTTGAAGGCATTGATGGATTCTTCAAGTGGGTTGATGAAAACCAGTACAAAATTCAGTATCGTGTTCTTAAAGCACGCTATAGAGGTAAAACAATTTGCCCAGACTGCAATGGTTCTCGTTTACACCAAGATGTTGAATATGTTAAAATAGATGGACATACTATAACTGAACTTGTACGGTTACCAATTAGTGACTTGCGCGTTCTTTTCCGAGAGTTAAATCTCTCCGAAACAGATAAAGCTATCGGAAAACGTCTGCTGACCGAAATTAATAATCGTCTTGAGTTTCTTGATGAGGTTGGTTTAGGTTATCTAACTCTCGATAGACTGTCTTCTACTCTTTCCGGAGGTGAAAGTCAAAGAATCAATTTAGCTACTTCTTTAGGATCATCTCTCGTTGGATCTTTATATATTCTTGATGAACCCAGTATAGGTTTACATTCTCGTGATACACATAAACTAATCTCTGTGTTGCGCAGGCTTCAGAGCATAGGTAATACCGTAGTGGTAGTTGAACATGATGAGGATATAATGCTGGCAGCTGATCACATAGTAGATATAGGCAAAGATGCAGGCAGACTCGGAGGTAATATTACTTATGAAGGGAATCTCCCGGAAACACTTTCCTCTGATTCTCCTGTGGATTCTTATACTGTTGACTATTTGAGAGGACAACGTAAAATAGAATATTCCGCTTTACGTCGTCCGTGGAAAAAATATATTGAGATCGTTGGAGCTCAAGAAAATAATCTTAAAAACATAAATGTAAAATTTCCACTTGGTGTCATGACTGTCGTATCAGGGGTAAGCGGCTCCGGAAAATCTACATTAGTTAAAGAAATACTTTATAAAGCTCTTAAACGACAACTCGGTGAGTCAACTGATGTACCCGGCACTCATAAAAACCTTCAAGGTAGTATTGCAGAGATAAAAGCAGTGGAATTTGTTGATCAGAATCCCATTGGCACTTCTACTCGCTCTAATCCGGCAACCTACCTAAAAGCATTTGATGAAATCAGAAAGTTATTTGCAGATCAACAGCTTTCAAAACAAATGGGCTTTACTCCGGCCTTTTTCTCATTCAATTCTGATGGTGGCCGTTGTGATGAATGTAAGGGAGAAGGAACAATTACGATTCCTATGCAATTTATGGCAGATATCCAGGTTGAATGTGAAGTGTGTCATGGCAAGCGTTTTAAACAGGAAATTCTCGACGTTGAATATCGAGGAAAGAATATTTATGATTTTCTTGATATGACAATTGATGAAGCAATAGAGTTTTTATCTGAATCTCTCGGTTCTCAGGAGAAAAAGATAATTAAACGATTACGACCCCTTAGTGAAGTTGGGTTAGGGTATATAAAATTAGGTCAAAGTTCATCAACATTATCAGGTGGAGAGAACCAACGCGTCAAACTTGCATATTATCTTTCTCAAGATAATGTTGACCATACGCTTTTCATATTTGATGAACCTACCACCGGTCTTCACTTTCATGATATAGCTACATTATTAAAATCACTTAATTCTCTGATCGATAAAGGTCATACGGTTGTAATTATCGAACACAATATGGATATGATAAAATCAGCAGATTGGATAATTGATATCGGTCCCGAAGGCGGTGAAAAAGGTGGTAATATTGTAGCAATCGGCACGCCTGAACAAATTGTTGATTCTAAAGAATCCTACACAGCGCACTACCTGCGATCCAAACTCAATCTTGAAAATCATAACAATTAAACCAACTTCTATTAATGTTTATGATTAAACCTAAATTATATTCATTTACTTCTTCCGGCATTATGATTATCATGATGTGTATAAGTTGTGTCAGAAATTACGAACCGATCTCTCATGAAGATGCCGGAAAAATGTTTGAAAAAAGCATTAATCTTTTGGTTTTATATACTGATAGCATAAGCAAAGCTACTGATTCTACACAAGTTGAAGGATTAATCAATGCGTATGAATATAAAATTAATGCTATTAATTTTGAATTTCCACCTGATACAGATTTAAGACTGACGGAAGAGGAAAATGATTCTTTAATTAAAATGATTGATCGACTTGTTGCAGCACGAAAAGAGCGACTAAAACACTTCGCTCTACCTCTTGCCATAAATACAGATTCAGTGCCTTTTACGGATACTATCAGCAATCGACAGGAAGGTAAACAATCAAATTAAATTAAGACCTCCATTTCACAGTCAGCACAATTAAAATGAAGACGAAATTTCTGTTTCCCTGAAGAAAGTGTAAGTGGTTCTGCTATATGTCTTCCCGCCAAACGTTTACAAAGACCCAGCTCACGAAGCACACAATGTCTGGTGGTCATTACTACTGTTCCGGGAACCGGTTTTTTAGACTTTATTTCCATCGCCTGTTCTATCTTGTTTACTCCATGTTCCAAGTAGAATCTCTCGGCTAAAGAATTAGATATATTCTCCCGGAAGTCAAGATTTTTATATGGGAATTTTACTTCCGGGTTTTCTTTACGCCTATAGTCATACCTATAGGTTGCACCATTAGCTTCATCGAGCGCGGCTATCAATTTTCTTCTTAAATTCGCTAATTCTGATTTAGGAATAAAAACATAAGAATCAAGATTTGAGGTAAAGTTTCTTAATCGATAATTGGTATTACCTAAACGTTGAAATTCTTCTTTATACTGCATCGGTTTACGAGCTACATCTCTTGTTACATCCAGAGGTAAACTTACCTCCATCCCCCTTTCATCTATAGCATGAATTCTCCGGGAATCTATCTCTATATCAACCCGGATAGTTCTTTCAGCCGTTTCTTTGTCCAGCCGTTTCTGCCATTCTACATCAAACGTTCTGTAAATTTTAGCATCGGCGGGAATTGTTATTTTCCGTCCTGTCAGTATCTTTTCACCATCTATACGGTTTACGTTAACGCCTTGATATGTCCCTTTATTATCAAAAAAGCTTATTCCGTCTCCATTGTGAAGCTCGCTAATATTATTTATCAATTCTCCGTGTGATTTTGGTGTAAGCAACGTGGCCAAAAACTCCGGCCGTCGGGAAGAAAGAAAATAATCAGTAAAACCTCTATTGAAACTTTTAGAAGGTGAACCCTCAAAAGAAACTCTACTATCACCGAATGAACTTCTCTCATAAACATCCGGTGAAGATGCTATTATTTTATCCAATAATCCTCGGTAATATGTTACGATATTTTTAACGTAACTTTTATCTTTTAATCGTCCCTCTATCTTAAATGATGTTACCCCTATTTTGATCAAATCCTCAAGCTTTTGTGAAGCATTGAAATCTTTAAGTGATAAAAGATGTTTATTCTCCGCAATAACCTTACCTTTTGCATCAGTCAGTGTATAAGGAAGACGACATATCTGAGCACACTCCCCCCTATTAGCACTTCGTCCTGTGGTAGCCATACTTGCATGACACTTTCCTGAGTAACTCACACATAATGCTCCGTGAATAAAGCATTCCACCGGTACTTCCACGGCATCTACAATACGCTTTATCTCAGGTAGAGTTAATTCACGGGCAAGTACTAATTGCGACATACCAATCTCTTGCAAAAAGAAAGCTTTTTCCGGAGTTCTGATATCGCATTGTGTACTTGCATGAAGGGCGATTGGCGGTAGATTAAGTCGAAGTAATGCCATATCTTGCACAATCAAGGCATCAACTCCAATCTTGTATAAATTTTTACACAGATTTTCAACTTTTGCCAATTCGTTATCATAGACGATCGTATTGACGGTCACATATACTTTAGCACGAAATATATGGGCAAATTGTACAACTTTTTGTATATCTTCAAGTGAATTGGAAGCAGCTTTTCNAGCTCCATGGCTCTCTGCTCCTATATATACAGCGTCCGCTCCATGTTTTATCGCCTCTATTGCAATCTCTGCATTCGCAGCAGGAGCTAAGAGTTCGAGTTTTCGTTTTTGCATATAGTGATTTCAATATTGCTGAAAGATTCTATACTTCTGGACAACTTCAAGAGAATTTATTTCTTAAACATCCTGTCGATATTACGTTTGTCTTCCCTCTCTTTTATTGTCTGTCGTTTATCATAACTTTTTTTACCTTTACCAATCCCTATGACTAATTTAGCAAACCCTTTTTCATTTATAAAAATTNTTAAAGGAACTATAGTNAATCCTGNATNACTACTTTNCTTTTCAATCTTTATTATTTCTTTTTTTGACAACAAAAGTTTGCGATCACGTCGTGCCACGTGATTATTATAAGAACCATAAAAATACTCGGAAATATGCATACCTTTTACCCAGACCTCTCCATTGTCTACCACGCAATAGCTGTCGGTTAAACTGGCCTTACCATTTCTAATGGATTTTATTTCAGTTCCTGTCAGAACCAGACCGGCGGTAAAAGTATCACCTATTTCGTAATTGAAATGAGCTTTACGGTTTTTGATATTAACTTGATTTGCTTTCATTCAAACAGTATATGATAATAACAATTTTCTTTACCCTCGTGTCGGTAAAATTTCATAGAGTCCCCATTCAAGCAATGAAGGTATTCCAACTATTAAAAGACACATAAGTCCAACACATAAAATTGTTTTATTTTCAGGAAATCTGAAAAATCTTGTACCTCTACAAATAACATATACTGTCCACAACGGTAAGAAAATCAATACCGGCCATAACATCGGAAGAAGTTCCATTGCTGTAAAGAAAAGACAAAGTGAAGAAAGATTAAGTATGACAAAAACTTTTCCGAATGTTGTGTCCACTCTCTTTTCAGCATCTCTGGGAAGAAACAGTTTGAGGAGTATAATGATACAGAAATATCCTGCAAAATAACCTACAAAGGATGTCACAGCCTCAATGACAAGCTCTGAGACAGTGATTCTTGAGGAATAGAATAACGCAGCAAAATGACTTAAAGCCATTATCGCAATCAAAGGATAAAAACAATTCTTTTGTGCATACTCAACTGACAATCTCTTACGACGCACTTCTTTCCAACCTTCTATGGGGTTGGCAAGAAGTTTTAAAAGAAGGATGAATACACTTCCCGTATTTGCTTCAGACGTATCAGTATCCGATAGTTCATCTTGTAGGTCAAAGCTTTGGGAATAGTTTAAAGGTGAAGTATCGAAATCAGATTCATCCTCATCATCTTCATCATCCTCATAAACGTATATGTTATCATCACTGTCAGGATCAATAATTAATTCTTGCTGTAAATCTACAACATTTTCCTCTTGTTCGTTGTCCATCAATTTTATATTGTAGTTTATCTTGCAAATATATACAATTCTTATGAAAGATACAAAAAAGTATGGGGGTAGTTTCCTAAACCCCCACACTTCTTTTTATTTAAGCCTGAATTCAAATATCAAGCATTTCTCTCCTCATTGAGCAATCTTATCATTTCCAAAGCACTCTTTGGAATTCTTGTGCCAGGGCCAAATATAGCCGCCACACCTGCCTTATAAAGGAAATCATAATCCTGAGCAGGTATCACACCTCCGGCTGTCACCATAATATCGGGACGGCCGAGTTTCTCCAATTCCGCAATTACTTGTGGAATAAGAGTCTTGTGACCGGCTGCAAGAGAAGAAACGCCTAAAATATGGACATCATTCTCTACCGCCTGACGGGCTGCTTCTGCCGGAGTCTGGAATAATGGACCCATATCCACATCGAATCCACAGTCCGCATATCCTGTTGCAACTACCTTGGCACCGCGATCATGGCCGTCCTGACCCATTTTAGCTATCATTATACGAGGCTGACGACCCTCTCTCTTAGCAAAGTCTGCCACTGCTTTGCGGGCTTCCTCAAATTCGGGATCACCCTTCTCTTCACTGCTATACACTCCTGATATGGTTTTGATTTCTGCTTTATAACGTCCTACAACTGCTTCGCATGCATCAGAAATTTCTCCAAGAGTGGCTCTTAAGCCGGCAGCTTTCACAGCAAGATCAAGAAGATTGCCTTTTGAAGGATCCTTAACGCATTCGGTTATGGCCTCAAGTGCTTTCTTAACAGCTTCCTCATCTCTACCCTTCTTCAAGTCTTCAAGACGAGCGCATTGTTCCTTACGCACCTCAGTATTATCTACCTCAAGGATATCAATGGGATCTTCATGATCAAGACGATATTTATTAATTCCGACAATTGTCTGTTTGCCTGAGTCGATACGAGCTTGTGTGCGGGCAGCTGCCTCTTCGATTTTAAGTTTGGGCAGACCGGTCTCTATAGCCTTGGCCATACCACCCAACTTTTCTATTTCCTGGATATGTTCCCAAGCTTTATGTGCAATTTCATTTGTAAGAGCCTCTACATAGTAACTGCCACCCCATGGATCAACTTGCTTGGTTACGTAAGTCTCTTCTTGAATATAAATCTGAGTATTACGTGCAATTCGGGCAGAGAAATCTGTTGGAAGTGCGATAGCCTCATCAAGTGCATTGGTATGTAATGACTGAGTATGANCTAAAACAGCTCCCATAGCNTCAACACATGTACGACCAACATTGTNGAAGGGATCTTGTTCTGTAAGACTCCAACCTGAAGTNTGGCTATGAGTACGTNATGCCAGAGATTTAGGATTCTTCGGGTTAAATTGTTTTACAATTTTAGCCCAAAGCATTCTGGCAGCTCGCATCTTGGCAATCTCCATAAAATAATTCATAGATATTGCCCAGAAGAAGGAAAGACGAGGTGCAAATGAGTCTATATCCATTCCTGCATTAACTCCGGCACGCAAATATTCAAGACCGTCAGCCAAGGTATATGCAAGCTCAATATCTGCTGTAGCGCCCGCTTCCTGCATGTGATAGCCGGAAATAGATATAGAGTTAAACTTCGGCATGTTTTTAGAAGTATACTCGAAGATATCTGCAATAATCTTCATTGAGAAGGCCGGTGGGTAGATATATGTATTACGCACCATGAATTCTTTAAGGATATCATTCTGTATAGTTCCTGCCATTTCCTCAAGTTTAGCGCCTTGCTCCAAACCGGCATTTATATAGAATGCAAGAACAGGAAGAACAGCACCATTCATAGTCATGGAGACAGACATCTTGTTTAATGGTATACCATCAAACAAAACTTTCATATCCTCAAGTGAACAGATAGATACACCTGCTTTACCAACATCTCCTACAACACGTTCATGATTGGCATCATAACCACGATGTGTAGGAAGGTCAAATGCTACAGAAAGGCCTTTCTGACCNGAAGCAAGATNTCGGCGATAAAATGCATTTGACTCTGCTGCAGTAGAGAAACCGGCATATTGACGTATAGTCCAAGGACGCATGGGATACATCGCGCTATAAGGACCGCGAAGGAATGGAGGTAAGCCGGATACATAGTCAAGATGCTCCAATCCGTTCAAGTCTTCTTCAGTATAGACCGGCTTCACAGGGATAAGCTCTGCTGTAAGCCATTCTGCCTCCTTACCATTGGAGGCCGGTGCAGCATGTTTCTCAGCGACTGCTGCCTCAATATTTATATCTTTGAAATTCGGTCTCATTTTCAGTTAAGGAGTTTTGCGTTAAACTTAATAAGAGTGTCAAGCACATTTACTCTTACATGGATAAACTCCTCTATGCCTTGTGCTTTCAGTTCCTCCATGCATGCAGGTGCGCCGGCCACTACAAACATTGCTCGTCCGTCAAGTTCTTTGAAGGCTTCGGGAGCGTATTGTGCGTACTCATCGTCGCTTGAACAGAGCACAACTACATCTGCACCCTTTTCTACAGCTGCATCAACGCCTTCCTTAACAGTGTTGAAACCTATATTATCAATAATTTCATACCCTGCGCAACCAAAGAAATTGGCTGAGAACTGCGCTCTTGCAAGACGCATAGCAAGGTTACCAATGGTAAGCATAAATACTTTCGGACGCTTACCACTTCTTTCTGTATCGAGACGAAGTTGTTCAAACTGGCTGGCAGCCCGGTCAAAATTAAGTGATTCAACAGCACCGTCTTCAACTTCGGGATGGCAGCCACAGCTGCAACCTGCGTTCTCGGTCTCAATTTTGTCAAGCGCCTTTTCGTTGAAATTTGGATACTGGTTGGTACCAAGCAGAATTTCCTTTCTACGTGCTACATCTGTATGGCGTTTTACACCACTTTCATTAACAGCTTTCTGAATTTCTCCTTTCTTCAACATTGCGAGGAAACCTCCTTCATCCTCAACTTTATTAAAGAGTTCCCAGGCTACCTCTGCAATAGAAGCAGTAAGATTTTCAATATAATAAGAACCACCGGCAGGATCCACCACTTTATTCAAATGGCTTTCCTCGCGAAGAAGAAGTTGCTGATTACGTGCAATTCTCTCACTAAATTCATCCGGCCGCTTATATTGAAGATCAAATGGTAAAGTCTCTATAGAATCAACACCGGCAAGAGCAGCACTCATGGTTTCAGTCATGGAACGAAGCAGATTAACATGAGCATCATAAATGGTCTGATTAAACTGGCTTGTCACGGCATGGACTGTCATCTTGCAACAATCATCTTCAGCTCCATAAGCCTTTACTATCTCAGCCCAAAGCATACGAGCAGCACGGAACTTTGCGAGCTCCATGAAATAATTGGAAGATATGCCCATATTGAATTTAATGCGTTCGGCAGCTTCACATGGGGTCAAACCGGCTTCTGTAAGAATTGTCATCCATTCAGCACCCCAAGCCAAGGCATAACCAAGTTCTTGGGTGATATAGGCTCCGGCATTATTCAACATATAAGAATCTACCGCAAAACACTTAAGCCCCNGTACATCCTTAACTGTGTCATNGAGAGCAAGAGCTTCTGCCTTGATATCTTTAGGGAACTCAANTCCATGACGTAGGAGTCGTTTGAATGGATTNAAATCAATTGAGCCNTTAAATTCTTTTTCAAGACCTTTTTCTTTAAGATAGGCTACTAACATACCGGCTACTTCAACGGCTTTACCCATGCAGCAACTGATATTAACCTCTATTTTCTTAAGATCTATATCCTGAAGTATAAGATCGAGTTGCTCTGAAGTAACATCACGACCCAACTTAATACCGATTGAATCAACTCCACGATCAATAGCATGACGTGCTTCACGGTTGATCTCTTCAGGAATATTTCCTTGGATTTGCTGACGGATTAGCCAGTTATTGGAATCCTTAGTGCCTCTTACATACGGGAATTGTCCGGGAACTGTACCCATGTGAGCAAGATCCTTCAGATCACTCCTTCTATAAAATGGCATGACGTTGAATCCCTCATTTGTACGCCATACAAGTTTCTTGTTAAAATCGGCGCCCTTGAGGTCGACATTTATTTTCGCAACCCAATCTTCAGTTGATACAGGTTCGAACATGTCGAACAGTTTTTCTTGGTTGTTTGCCATGAATGGTTGTNTCTAATTATGANAATTAATTATTCATTCTGTANGCTGCTGNAGCTTATAAGCTGTTAAGCCNTTGNANCCTTAAAGNAANTAGTTATNATTTACTCTACCGTTGCAAAATTAGGCAATCTCTTTTAATTAAAGAAATTTTTCTCTTATTATTTATCGATTATAAGTTGTTTTCCTTCGCATCTGAGCACTTTTCCCGGAAAATCGCACACTAATTGGAGGTTATGAGTAGCCATAACCACACAGTGTCCCATTTCTGCAAGTTTATGTAGTAATGTTACTATTTGATATCCCGTCTGAGGATCAAGGTTACCTGTCGGCTCATCAGCTATGATTAACTCAGGTTTATTCAATAAGGCCCTTGCTATGACTATGCGTTGCTGTTCACCTCCGCTAAGTTCATGAGGCATCTTGTAACTTTTATTTGCCATTCCAACAGCCTCAAGCACTTCTTCAATACGGTCATCAACTTCATTTCTGCTCTTCCATCCCGTAGCTTTCAATACGAAACGCAAATTTCCACTGACCGAGCGGTCTTGTAATAATTGGAAGTCTTGAAAAACTATCCCGATTTTTCTACGAAGATATGGAATATCTTTTTTTCGGATCCTTGTCAAGTCATATCCTAAAACTTCAGCTTTTCCCCCACTGACTATAGGGACATCTGCATACATCGTTTTCATAAGACTACTTTTCCCACTCCCAACTCGGCCCACGAGATAATGGAATTCACCCTTAGAAAGAGAAAAAGAGACTCCTTTTAGAACGCTTTTTTCAGCACGCTCTATTTCAACATCCCTATATTCAACAATAGCGCTCATTATATTTCTTTTCAATTAATAATGCAAATTTAATCAAAATCCTCAAATCATCCGGCTTAAGACCAAATAATTTGAGGATTTTTGATTAACAATAAATCCGTTTCCGTTATATCTGAATTGTTAAAAACTGAGCATTAACATTCCTATGACTCTGTTGGCACTTCCATTTGCACCATTGAAATCCATTCTCTTACCCGCAAGGTATTCTATACCGACCTCGAAACGCGGTGTGATATCCCAGAATAAATTCAATGCGCCATATAAACCATATTTATACTGTCCGTCACCGGGATTTTCCTTAGGGTAGTAACGTTGCTCTGACAAACAAAGATTTGAAAAAAGATTCGGTTTAAAATAATACTGTGCTCCAAGAACGTAACCGACAGCAGTAGGCGCATATAATTTCCCCTTTGTATGCGGATCAGAAATCAAATCAAAATTACCAACTGCAAGGTCAGTAGTATAGGATTCATGACCCTGACCAACCGATGCAATACCATAGACATTCATCTGAGGTAAAACTTTCACTACCGTAGAAAGTTGGGCAGCCCAGCCGATTATATTATGATTCTTTTCTTCAGTTAAATCACGATAACTTAATGTCCTCATCAAGCCGGAAAGCCGTATGTGACTTGACCCATCGTTCCACTGATACTGTCCAAAAGCAGCAAGATCCGGGATATAATCACTACAAGCTTTAGTATAGACACCATCGGCAGCGATTGAAGATTCCGGAAACTCTAAACCGGCTCCTATAGTCCATTTNCCTTTAAAGGTATGCATATATCTTACCAATACTCCCGTATGAGAATTGACTCCATTAGCACCGGCACCATCTATAGTCTGTGGTTCGGCTGCCGTGTCTTCAAAAGTAGAAGTTGCTAATCCGGCTGTCCAATCTCCAACTGTAATATATGCCTTCTTAATTTTGAAACCTCTATTCTGATATCCTGAGAAATCAGCTTGAAAGTAACCCATATAACTTCCAAGCTTTGTATTGTTTCCTAAAATTGTAAAGAAGAGCCCAGTGCCGGCAGGAGTGGCGGATAAACGCCTCATAGAGGTGGGATCTTTAGGAATTGGAATTAAATAGGGAGCGAATCCATTGGCCGGTATCGAGCCATTCCAGTCATAATAGCCACGGAGCCGTACAACTCCACCCACACCCATTGAAAATTTACCATTCTTACTTAAGAACATAAAATAAGGTGCTCTCGGATCTTGATAATGTCGATACTGGTCATAATAAAACAGATCTAACAATTTTCTCACGGAATCCATTTTAGCTTCATCTATAGTACCCTCTCCTATTACGTGGGTTGATAATTTCATCATTTCGGTGCGTTGTTGATCAGGTGATAATATGGCATTATCACCGGGAGTCACAAGATTTTGTGCCTGAAGTCCCATACAACTAACCACGACCATAGCTGTAGCAAACCATTTTGAAATATAGTGAGAAGACCTTGAAGACCTTGAAAGGCGTGGGGAAATTGTTGTCATAAAAATAAAAAGGAATTGTTAAATAATTTTACATTTAAAACACTATAAATTATTTTTAGTTCATTTTTCAATTTTTTAATTTCTTTAACTATTCAAAAATATATCTGAGCATTTCTTCAATCTTTCCTACTTCCACTAATTTTATAGCGAATTTATCTTTTACACCTTTAAGNTTCCCTTTGNGAATTACTGCTGTCTCAANACCTAATTTTTCANCTTCTNCCACACGCTGTTCAATTCTCATTACAGTCCTTATCTCTCCTGACAGGCCGACTTCACCTATAAATACTGTCTTACGGGAAATAGCCACATCAAAGTTAGATGACATAATGGCAGCCACAACAGCCAAGTCTATTGCCGGATCAACGACCTTTAAGCCACCTGCCATATTAAGAAAGACATCTTTTTGCCCTAACTTAAACCGAGCACGTTTCTCTAAAACGGCAAGTAACATATTCAAACGGCGTTGATCAAAACCGGTTACAGCCCTTTGAGGGGTGCCATAGGCTGCACTTGAAACCAATGATTGTACCTCTACCATAAAAGGTCGTGCACCTTCTATAGTCACACCAATTGAAATGCCACTCATCTCTTCTTCTCTATTTTCCGACAGCAGCATTTCTGAGGGGTTCTTCACTTCTCTTAGTCCCTTTTGAACCATTTCATATATACCTATTTCTGATGTAGAACCGAAACGGTTTTTAATTGACCTAAGTATTCTATAAAGATATTGTCTGTCACCTTCAAATTGAAGCACCGTATCGACAATGTGCTCCAATACCTTGGGTCCCGCAATAGCTCCATCCTTATTGATGTGCCCTACAAGTATTACCGGTACCCCACTCTCCTTCGCATAACGTAAAAGAGCGGCCGCACATTCTTTAACTTGACTGACACTTCCTGCCGCTGAATCTATCTGATCGGTGGCGATTGTCTGTATTGAATCGATAATTAACAGCTGGGGCTGTACTTTCTCAATTTGATTAAAAATATTATCAAGACGTGTCTCACACAAAATCAGTGTATTGTCCGAAACTTTTCCGAGTCGATCAGCTCGCAGTTTTAACTGACTCGCGCTTTCCTCACCCGAAACATAAAGTATTTTCTTATTTCTTATAGATAGAATGTTTTGTAAAAGCAGTGTTGATTTTCCTATTCCGGGTTCCCCACCAATCAAAGTCAAACTTCCGGCGACCAAGCCTCCTCCAAGCACCCGGTTAAGCTCTTCTGATGGCATGTGAATCCTTGGCTCATCTAAAGGTTGAATGTCTGAAAGTCTTATCGGTTGCTGTACATCCCGGCCTTTGTCTCTTCCGGAAGAGTTTTTATTAATAGTTATTTTCTCCTCTGCAAATGTATTCCATTCTCCACATGCCGGACATTTGCCGAGCCATTTAGGTGATTCAAACCCGCATGACTGACAAAAGAACACTGTCTTTGTTTTTTGAGCCATTTTATAAACTATTATTTTCTGAATTGTGCTATTGTTATTGCAGTGGCGATAGCCACATTTAATGATTCACCATGCGAATCCTCTTTAGTTGGTGGAATAAATAAAGGATCCGTGATTAATTCCTTTATTTCTTTTGATAATCCCTTACCTTCATTACCCATTATTATCACTCCTGACTGTGAGAGGCTTTTCTTAAAAATGTTTTCACCCTCTAATAAAGTTCCATAAATATGATTGATAGGGTTCCGAGACAACACCTTAACAAGATCTACATAGTACACTTTGACTCTTTTAAGAGAACCCATGGTCGATTGTATAGTTTTGGGATTATAAACATCTGCTGTATCTTTGGAACAAATAACTTTATCAAATCCAAACCAATCAGCTGTACGGATAATTGTTCCTAAGTTTCCCGGATCTTGTATGCCATCCAACATTAAGTANAGTTCTTCATTATTAAGTATTATTTCTTTACTGTCATCTGAAGGCATACTNAATACAGCTATGACTTTTGGAGGTGTTGATAACGANGATATTTTCTTCATTACTTCTTCTCCCGCTGTCAAAATTAATTTTTCCCCAATTCCTAAGGGAACTTTATTATTTAAAAGCCATTCTTCAGTTGCGATAAGATTAACAATATCGAATGCGCCAAGCANGTCAAATACACATTTNGCGCCCTCCACCAAANATAANTTATGTTTTNCCCTCATCTNCTTACTTNATAAAGTAGCAAGAAGTGAAGCTTTNGTCTTAGAAATTTCCATATATTCATTTTATCTTTTCAAAGATAAACTATTTTTTTGGACAATGAAAATTTTTATTTAAATTTGTACAATTAAACACAATTGAACTCTCCCTTGGCTTAAGTAATTAAATTCTTATTCAATGAAATATATCGGAGCACATGTGAGTGTTGCAGGAGGAGTTGCAAACGCACCCCTTGAGGCGAATGCTATCGGTGCAAAAGCTTTTGCTTTATTTACGGGTAATAGTTCACGATGGGTGTCGAAAGACATTAATGAAGAACAGGCCAATCTATTTAAACAGAATTGTAAACTTCTCGGTTTCAGCCCGGAGGTGATTCTACCTCATGATAATTTTCTAATTAATTTGGGTAGTCCCGACAAAAAAAAACTTGCTCTTTCAAGAAAATCATTTCTTGATGAGGTGAGACGGTGTGAACAATTAGGACTTACTATGTTGAACTTTCATCCCGGGAGTCATCTTAATGAAATTTCAGAGGAAGAATGTCTTGACAGAATTGCAGAATCTGTAAACATGACCCTTGACAAAACCACCGGAGTTACTGCTGTGCTTGAGAATGTAGCCGGACAAGGAAGCAATGTAGGACATTCTTTTGAACAGCTTGCCCATATTATTTCTAAAGTGGAGGATAAGTCAAGAATCGGAGTATGTATAGATACGTGTCACGCTTATTCGGCCGGGTTTGATCTTGCAACTTCTGAAGGATATGATAAAACTTGGAAACTTTTTGATGAGATTATTGGTTTCAATTACTTAAGAGGGTTACATCTTAACGATGATAAACGTGAACTGGGTTCAAGAATTGACCGTCATGAAAGTATCGGGAAAGGTACCCTTGGACAAGAATTCTTTATCCGGCTTATGAACGATCCTCGTTTCGACGGTATACCGATGATCCTGGAAACTCCCGATGAGTCAATTTGGGCTGAAGAAATTGCTTGGCTTTATAATCAAATAGATTCCAATAAGGACAAGAACTGATAATATTAACTAAAAATCACATACTAATGAGAACAAAACCTGATTTAAGCTTCTGGAAGCTATGGAATCTTAGCTTCGGCTTCTTCGGCGTCCAAATTGCCTATGCTTTGCAAAGTGCAAACGTGTCTCGTATTTTCACAACTATTGGTGCCGATCCTCACGACTTGAGTTATTTCTGGATTCTTCCACCCCTTATGGGCCTCGTCGTACAACCTGTTGTGGGTATGATGAGTGACCGTACATGGAATCGATTCGGAAGAAGACTCCCCTATTTGATACTCGGTGCTACAATTGCCGTTATCGTAATGTGCCTTTTGCCAAATGCCGGAAGTTTCCATTTCACTGTTTCGAGTGCTATTCTTTTTGGTCTGATTGCGCTTATGCTTCTTGACACCTCAATCAACATGGCTATGCAGCCATTTAAAATGTTGGTCGGTGATATGGTGAATGAAAAACAAAAAGGTCTTGCCTATTCTATTCAAAGCTTCCTCTGTAACTCAGGTTCGGTCATAGGTTATATTTTCCCGATTTGCCTTGGTTGGATTGGTATAAAAAATACAGCGCCTCATGGAGTCGTGCCTTCTACAGTTATCTGGTCTTTCTATATCGGTGCCGCTATTCTTCTTATTTGTGTCATTTATTCATTGATCAAAATCAAAGAATGGCCTCCACAAGTTTACAATGAATACAATGGTGGAACCACTACAACTGAAAAAACAAAAAGTCCTGGACTTATCAAACTTCTTGTAAATGCCCCTAAAACTTTCTGGACAGTTGGTTTGGTACAATTCTTCTGCTGGTTTGCTTTCTTATTTTTATGGACGTATGCTACAAATACAGTAGCTCATAACGCCTTTTCAACCCCCACTACAGAAAACGTTGTCGGCTTAAGAAATGGAAAAGATGTTCTTGAAGCTAAAAACATCCTCATTAATGATTCAGTACTTGTTATCAGCCATGGACAGGCTCTTGTTCAGGGTGTTCAAGCCGGTGGTATCTTCTACCCGGCTTCACAGATTGTTATAAATGGTAATGACACCATTGTCAACAATCACTATATTGTAAACAACGAAAATGGTATCGCTAAAATTAAATTTAATCAACCACTTACTGATATTAATTCTCTGAAAGTCGACGGTAAATCCATTGAAGATTGTTCAGACGTAACAGTTAAAGATTATCTTTCTCGTCTCCAAGGCCCGGTAAAAATAACCGAAGCCGCCATCGTGGTTAATAATCCTGATGGTTCACTCGCTATTGAGGATGCCTCTTCAGTTGAGATCTCCGATGCATCTACTTTATCTTATGATACAAAGACTGTGCTTAATGCATCGTCACCCCAGTATAACGATGCCGGCAACTGGGTAGGTCTGCTTTACGCAATCCAGGCCTTAGGATCTGTTGTTTGGGCAATTATGCTTCCCAAGTTTAAGAGCCGTAAGTTCTCTTATTTCCTAAGTCTTCTTTTAGCGGGTGTTGGCTTCATTCTTATGTCGTTCATGACTAATCAATATCTTCTGTTCATCGCCTTTATTTTGATCGGCTGTGGTTGGGCAGCTATGCTTGCATGGCCTTTTACAATCCTTACGAATTCTCTGAAGGGCGGTAATATAGGTACATATCTGGGCTTATTTAACTGTACAATATGTCTGCCACAGATTATTGCTGCTTTAGCAGGTGGTTGGATTCTTTCATTGATGAGCACCCCTTCAGGCCTTGCTCCAGAATGGAGAATGATGTTTGTTGCCGGTATTATGATTATCATTGGTAGTCTGTGTGTTTTCTTTATCAAAGAGGGGAACAGCGGTTCTTCCCCACAAGAGACACCGGAATTCAGTGAAAATATCTAAATATTTACCCTGTATAGTAATAAAAAACTCTCTGAATTTCAGAGAGTTTTTTATTATAGCATATTGATTCATTATACGTAATAAGGAAGTAAGCTTTCCATTTCAAATCATCGCCAGGGAAATTCAGGAGGTACAGGTTTTCCTTTCACCGACTGTCGGACAACGTTGCAGAAACTTCTAACNATCTTTTTAACCGGTCCCGGTTCCATACCGAGCACCTTATATAGAAGTCCGGCTTCATTAGGCAGGCGTGTGATACCGGCAGCAAGCTTCTTATTTTTATCTATAAATGCATCGGTTTTAGCATAAATGTCATCCGCTTTATCCTTTGGTGTCATGACAAGCACATTTGCAAAAACATCGAAAGACCCCATGACACCAAGATTTCGAGGATTCTCAACTTTCGGATCAATTATAAATTTTTCTCTGAAAAGTTGCCGGCCATCAGGACGTTCCCCATGACTGCAGACAGAAAGAATATCATACTGAAATAATTCTCCATCTTTATAATATTTTCTGCCACCCATAAAGATTTCCGAATAAAACACAGTAGCTGTCTCGGCTACACAAAGGCGTGTATCAGAAATAAAACGGGTGTGACGACATGGTATAACCGGTTCCGGCATAAATTCAAGATAAGCATTATCCTCAAGAACAATATTCTGGACTAATCCGGAATAGTTATACTTNATTTCTGCTAACTTAGTAGNCGCTCCCGTAGNAACCCATGCAAAAGCATCCTTCTTTACAGTTATATCTTGTCGATAGCGGTCGCCATCTACATTGGGTCCACCGGATGAAAGAATATATACACAGGGCATCTCCGGCATACCTTCATCAAAGTATAGTTCCTGTTGCACTATCAGTGGATGACGCCGATCAAGATCCCTAAGAATACTCTTGCCATCCCGGTCAAGTTCAAACCCAAGACGAAGATATCCATGTTTTCCGGGTGCTCCTACATACATTGCCTTCGGTTCTTCTAAGTATGGCGCAATTTCTCTTGCAGTAGAGAAATCAACCTCCGGCGCTAATGTTTTCTCCTTTTTTTGCTCTATCATAATATAGGGCGTAAAAATTTATTGTTTTTCTGCCTTATCGAAAAGTGCCATCTTGAATATTAAATCCACAAGTTCTTGGATTCCTTCTCCTGTCATGCAGTTTGTGAAAACAAAAGGTTTACCGGGTCGCATCAATCTGGAATCATGATCCATGACACTAAGATCAGCGTGCACATAAGGTGCTAAATCTGTCTTATTAATCACCAAAA
>WFLX010176105.1_pt1 | contig 18444 bp, 22 predicted proteins | sample 4967041 | NCBI WGS metagenome assembly WFLX01 (sample SAMN12857096, study PRJNA449069) | gut metagenome | isolation source: stool from male and female vole | host: Microtus ochrogaster | place: USA:Florida | collected 2017
GCCGTCATGGGACTTTCACCCCTCCGAGGTTCTCTCCGAGCCGCCCTCATTGCGTGATCCCGCTCCTGCGGGACTGTGACTGGACGGAAGTATCATTATAGGCTGTCCATGTCATGGCAAACGGCCCGCCACAGGCCGTCTTGGGACGGACATTTGCCGCTCTGCACCTTTGATGTGATCTTTTTGACAGGTTTTCCCTGCAGGTGGTCTTGGCGTGTCCTCCGCACCGCTCTGCTTTATCAAGCTGGACAGCTAATGTATCTATGCTGCTGGATATGACCGCCTGACGGCGGTGTTTGTCAATGTGCAGAAACGAGAAAATTTTCCCTCTACTTATTTCCACGTTGGCAGGACATTTTGCACACCCTAAATTTGAAATTTTATAAAATTTTATTTCCAAAATCCATTCCTTCCTGTTGCCGGGCAAAAAGAAACAGCGGCCTGGACTGTGTGATCCAAGTCGCCGTTTGTGATTTGTTATTCCGAAACCACCTCAAAACAATACCCTACTTCCCTGACACACCGGATTGCAAAACCGGCATCCGGCATCGCCTTGAACAGCTTTTCACGCAGGTTCCTGATATGGCATTTCACAGCGTTGTTTTCCCTGCCAATCGCCTCATCGCCCCATACGTTCTGGTATATCTGCCCATAGGTGAGGACCTGCCCCCTGTTCACTACCAGAAGATAGAAAAGGTCATATTCCTTTGCCGTCAGGCTGATTTCCTTGCGCCCACGGTATATCTTCCTGCGGCTNGGNTAGATCTCCAGCCCCGGCACNGACAGTATCGAATCGTCATTCATCTGTACATATTCANAATNAGGGTAGCGCTTCAGGACTTCCATTACCTCATCAAAAGCTGGGAAATCCTGCCCATTAAACTCAATCGCCAATATGCGTCCGATACTATCACCTTCTTTATCCCTCTATATTTCATAACATCTATTTGTGTTTCTCAATAAACGCAGTCATCTTCCTATGACCTTGCGTTAAAGCCGCCCTGCGCTTCCATCCCGGCAACGCCGCCAGTATTTATCTCCTTCTTTGCTGCGCGAAAAGTGCCATAATAAGCAGCCTTCAAAGCCCCGTGTGCTTCCATTCCTGCTTTCGACTCCTTCTCATGCCGGCCCACACCGAATGTTCTTATCTGCATTATCCGACATTCCCAACAATAACTCATATTCCCCTTCACATGTCCCGTTGAGATGCTCTATAAATATCTGTTCCAATTCCTCTATCCATTTTATGTGCCTCCTGTGTAAATAACATGATAATAGCAGAAAATCTGCCGAAACCTTATTCATCAATATTTATCAGCTCATAAGTCCGGTTTCCAAGCCCAATCTTCTCCGCATGCTCCAGCGTATGCAGGCCGTTGCGGGATTCAATGCGGTTGACAAGGGAAGCGCCATCACCATCCTTTTGCTCATAAATCAAGTCAATACACGCCTGATCCAGCGCAACCGGGTCAGTGGATGCCAAAATGCCGATATCATGCATATCCGGCTCGGCAGGGTTTCCGTCACAGTCACAGTCCACAGAAAGGCGGTTCATCACATTGATATAGACAATGTATTCGCCACTGCTAAGATAATCTGATACAGATTTCCCTGCTTCTGCCATAGATTCCAAAAATGCATCCTGCTCACCGCCCCACGGACTGGTAAGGCTGGTGCCGCCACTGTGAATCCAGCTCTTTCCCTCACTGGAACCAAGNCCGATNGATATATTTTTNATCGCNCCTCCGAANCCNGCCATNGCGTGNCCCTTAAAATGAGANANGATNAAATAAGAATCNNAGTCNGCAAAAGCNGCNCCNACATANTTTTCTGTCAGACACNTACCNCCTTCTACNGGCAGGNTCATAGAACCNTNTTCATCCTGNATCTGAAAATCAGCAATNGCAGTAAANCCATGNTCCTCNGCCACCTGATAGTGCATGGCGGTTTCAGCNCGNGAACCGCCATATGCAGTATTGCATTCCACAATCGTGCCATCAACAGACTGTACCAGCTCTGCAATCAGTTCCGGTCTCAGATAGTTACTTGCAGGCGGCTCTCCAGTGCTGATCTTTACCGCCACTTTGCCGGAAGGTGTCCAATCCAACGCCTCATAAACTGCCATCAGCCCTTCCGGTGAGATATCGGTGGTCATATAAACAACCGAAGCTGTCGTACTTGCAACTGTTGTATCTTCGCCTGTTTCATCATTTCCAGCTTCCAGAGCATCTATCTGTTCGCTATTCCCACTCTCTGCAATTTCTGTCTGCCTGCCGCTTTCATTTTCCTGCATTATTGATTCACCATTCTTAGTCGTTCCACTTGAAGATGTATTATCCGTTATCCGACCGCATCCTACCAGTATAAACACCATCATAAAAGTTATTATAAACACTATTCTTTTCACTTTCATTCTGCCTCCCTGTCATAAATATCACTTTCCAAATGCCGTTTCATGACATGCACCTCCTTATTTCAACATCTTTTCAATCTGTTTCCTGTCCATGCCCGGAATCATTTTCATCAGATGCGCCACCATAATTTCAAAGGACTGTTGCGGCTTTGTTTTATACTCTGCCGTACATACTTCCTCTCCGAGCCATCGTTCCGGCAGGTCAAAAACAGTTGTCCCATAACTGTATTTCTTTTCTCCATGCTCATCCCGTGGAAAAATAAAATCGACCGGGACCACATAAGCCATCATCTGGAGCCTTGTCATGCTTCCTTCAAAGGCAGATGCCTTTTTCGGATTCACTCCCGCTTTTCTGCGCAGCTCCGGCGCCGTTATCGGGCCGTCCTTTTCTATGATCTCATAGATCCGCCTATCCTCGTAACGAGCCAGCCCGTCATCATAACGGGCGTCAAAATCATACCCGTCCCGTCTGTAATTGGCAAAATGTGNAAACCATTCCACAGAAACATATCCCGTCTTCTTATGAAAAAACTTCCCATAGATGCACTGCTTTTCTTTCGCAATATCGTCACGCCAGAGCCAGGGACCCAGTCCAAGATTCTCGTCCCATACCCTGGCAGGCGTAGCTTCATCTATGGAATATCCGGCAATACTGTCTTGGAAAAACGGTAAAAAACCAAGCCGCTTCACAAGGCTGACAAGGTCATCCGGTCTCTGTATCGTATCTAATTTGCATATCATCTCTTTTTCTTCTGTTCCCACCATTGTCAGCCCGCCCTCTGTCCTGCCATGTTCCGCAAGGTATCCGATGTTTTTGTNCACTTGCTATTTTCGCACNCTTTGCCCGTTTTCACTTTCCGGATCATATCTCTCCCCGATGATTGTGATCTGATTCAGTGTTTCATTTACCTCTTTCATTTCCTCTTCTGTAAAGGCAACCTCGGCGGCGCGTACATTTTCTTCCATACTCTTCATTTTAGAAGTTCCGGGAATAGGCACGATAAAAGGCTTCTGTGCCAGCAGCCATGCCAAGGCAAACTGTGCGGCCGTGATATTCTTGGCTGCGGCAATCTCCATCAGCTTATTTTTCAGTACCATATTGGCAGAAAGGTTTTTCTCATCAAACCTTGTATTTTTTGCGCCCTCCAGGAACATTCCCTCTGCAGCGTCAGTCAGAAAACCTCTTGCAAGCGGCCTGTAAGGGACAAGACCGATGTTCATTTCTGAGAGTGTCGGCAGAATCTCCTCCTCCGGCTCACGCCACATCATGTTATATTCACTTTCAATAGCNGCAACCGGGAATACACTGTCAGCNCTGCGCAGCGTCTCCATATTCGGTTCTGATATTCCCCAGTTNAGTATTTTCCCCTCCTCGTGGAGCTTCGCCATTGTTTCCGCAACGGTCTCTATCGGCACCTTCGGGTCAACACGGTGTGTATAGTACAGATCAATATGATCGGTCTGCAGACGCTTTAAGCTACCCTCCACCGCTTTTCTTATCTCCTCCGGNGTACTGTTTATGACCATATGGCCATTTTCAAATTTGACACCGCATTTTGTTGCGATCACCACCTTATCCCGTATAGGCTTCAATGCTTCCCCNACAAGGCTCTCATTCCTTCCTCCGCCGCCATAAAGCTCCGCNGTGTCAAACATGGTAATGCCAAGTTCATAGGCCTTGCGGATGATCTCTATTGCCTGCGCCCTGCTCTCGTCACTGTAGTCCTTGCCAATCGTCATACAGCCAAGGCCGATTGCAGACACTTCTAACTCTTTTCCTAAAATTCTTTTTTCCATTTCCATTCCTCCTCAAAACTGTTTTTCACAAACTTTTACTACTTTCTCACCGGAATGATACTTTCCCCTTCAAACTTTTCTTCCACCTTTTTCAAATACTCCCTGACAGGCAGATGCTGGGGACACGCCTGTTCGCATTTTCCGCACCTGATACAGTCGCTGGCTTTTCCATGATTGTTCAAAACAGTGTTATTATAATATACCTGCTGGCTGGAAAAGCTTCCCGTTGTACGCATGACACTGTTATACAATGCAAAATACTGAGGGATCGCAATCTTTTTCGGGCAGCCATGGGTACAGTACTCACATGCCGTACAGGGAACGGCAGTCTTACTGTTGATGATCTCAGACACTTTTTGAATGACTTCGTATTCTCCCTCATCCAACGGTCTAAAATTTTGGAACGTACCTGTATTATCAAGTACCTGCTCCATGGTATTCATGCCACTGAGCACCCGGAATACTCCTTTCTGGCTGGCGGCAAANCGCATAGCCCAGCTGGCCACNGAGAGTTCCGGATGATATTCTTTCATCAATTCTTCCGCCTCTTTCGGGACATTTACCAGAGTCCCGCCTTTGCAGGGTTCCATGACGATCACCGGCTTTTCATACTTATTGGCAATCTCCAGACATCTCTTCGACTGAACATTTGGCTGTTCCCAGTCTATATAATTGATCTGGAGCTGGACAAANTCTANCCGATCCCCATATTTCTCAAGNATTTCCTCCAAAAGCTCCNGTATATCATGAAATGACATTCCGACAACCTTGATCTTTCCTTCTTCTTTTTTCTTTTTGACAAAGTCAAAGGCATGATACCGGCAGCACTTATCATATACGTTATGTCCCATATTGTGGAGCAGATAAAAGTCAAAATAATCCNCCCCGCAGTTTTCAAGCTGCTCCGCAAAGATTTTTTCCAAATCCTCCTCGTCTTTAAAGTCCCGCAGCGGCATCTTAGTGGCAAGCTGGAACCGTTCCCTCGGATAACGGTCCACCAGCGCCTTTTTCACTGCTTTTTCGGCCTGATATCCATGATAGGTATAAGCAGTGTCAAAATAAGAAAATCCCTCTTCTAAAAACCGGTCAAAAAGTTTCTCAATCTTTTCATAATCAAAAGTTGTCTGATCCGATGCATTCCTTACCGGCAGCCGCATACAGCCAAATCCAAATTTCTGTTCNTTCATAAGCTCCATTCCATGCCTTCCTCCTTTTTTATAACAATGCAATAAAGTACTTTTCGGTTCATTTCCAGTTGCTAAGTCCATANTCTCTATCAAATTACTTTAAAATTCTTCCATCTGCCGCTTTTCCATCTCAATAATATCAGCACTGCTTTTACTGCCCAGTCACATACCATTGCCAGAGTGATCCCGATAACGCCAAGGTTAAATATTACGCCAAACAGCACAGAAAGAGCCGTCCTGCATACCACTGTGGAAAAAATAGAGGCATACATGGTATACTTTACATCCCCTGCTGCCCGCATGCCATTGGAAACTGAAAAACCAACCGGACAGAGCAGCGCATTAAAAATATTGTGCAGAAGTACCAGNATCATGACCAGNCGCACCGCCTCNTCACTTAAGCTGTANAGCTTCAAAACAAACGGCGTTATCAGAAAGAANAGNAGATTCCANATGATTCCGCCCAGATAAGTGAGACGCAGCANTTTTTTCATATAATANTCNGCNCCTTCCGGGTCCCCNGCNCCCATATACTGCCCGATCACGGTNATAAATGCAGGNCCCATTGCAATGCAGAANAGCGCNGCCATAGACCAGAAACTCTGCGCTACACCGTTTGCTGCAATCTGCACTGTGCCAAACATGGCAACAATGGAACTCAGTGCTACCTTAGCAATCTGGAACAGTCCGTTTTCCACACTATTTGGGATGGCAATACGGAAAATGCGTATAATCATCTGGAGCTTCCATGCAAAAATCTGTCTGACCTGTATCGTAAGAGGGTTATTCCTGTTCATTGCCAGAATCAGCATTGCCACTGCCGCAAAGATGCGGGAGATCAAGGACGGATATGCCACGCCTGCCACACCCGCACGGAGTACAAATACTCCGATTGCATTTCCGATTACATTGATGGCATTCATAACTATCGAAATCTCCATCAGCACCTTTGTTTTTCCCATACTGCGGAACAGTCCCGCACATGCATTATAGACGGCAAGAAACAGAAAAGAATATGCGGATATCCTCAAATATGTAAGTCCTGACTTAAGGACATCCGCTTCCACCTGCCCGAATAAAAGACCAAAAAGCTGATAACCAAAGACAAGTACAATCCCTGTCATCAAAAGGGAAATCAGCCCGGTGATCATGACGAGCTGGCTCGCCGCCAGTGTCCCGTTTTCCTTATCCCGGCTCCCTATGTACTGGCTTGCCACTACTGCCCCGCCGGATGCCAGTGCAGTAAATACCATGATAAACACATTATTTAACTGATTGACCAGTGAAACAGCAGAAACATCCGCCTCACCCACATGGCTGACCATAAGTGTATCCGCAATACCTACCAACAGCGCCAGAAACTGCTCAACAATGATTGGGAATATCAGAGTTTTAAGTGCCGTATTAGAAAAACGCTTCCTCTCGTCAGGAATCTGTTGTGCCGGTTCAATGATCCGGTCCACCAAAAGCCTCCCTGCACTTTCCATTCTTATCCCACATCCTTTCTTTCTGTAACCACTTCACATCTTTCCCGGTGCCATCCACTATACCAGCATGAATATCCTATTTTTTTACCGCAGAACCGCCAAACACGCCTGAAATCTCCATATGATCCAGCTTATCATCAATCTCCGCCACTTCCTGTGCTGTCAGTTCAATTTCTGCTGCTCCTGCATTTTCCTGGATGCGCTCCACCTTCCTTGAACCCGGAATTGGCACGATATAAGGTTTCTTACTGATCATCCATGCAAGGGAAATCTGTGCCGGCGTTGCCTGCTTTTCTGCCGACAGGGAGCGGATATATTCCATTAACTCCTGATTGGCGTCCATCGCTTCATCTTTATACTGGGGCATGAAATTACGATAATCTCCCTCTGCAAATTTACTGCCTTTTCCAAATGCATCGGAAAGTATTCCGTTTGCCAAGGGACTGAATGCCACATAGCCTANCTGAAGTTCCTCCAATACCAGAAACAGTGACTCATACCAGCGTGCCATCATGGAATAGCGGTTCTGGATACAGGTGACTGGGCACACCGCATGGGCTTTCCTCAGATAGGTCTCATCCGTTTCCGAAATGCCCCAGTGCAGAATTTTTCCCTCCTTCATCAGCTCCGTCATAACACCTGCCACTTCCTCCGCAGGAACTTTCGGATCGATCCGGTGCTGATAGTACAGATCAATATAGTCGGTCTGTAGACGCTTTAAGCTGCCTTCCACAGCTTTGCGGATGGTTTTCGGANGCGAATCCGTTACCAGCCCCTGCGGACTGTGGTGTACGCCAAATTTGCTGGCGATCACGACATTTTTACGGTATGGCTTCAGTGCCTCCCCTACCAGATCCTCATTATAGGCAACCGAACCGTCCTCCCGGTTTCCCGTATAGCATTCTGCCGTGTCAAAGTAAAGATATCCCATATCCACTGCCTGCTCAATTACTTTTGCCGCCTCTTTTTCATCCATTGCCGGTCCATAGGCATGGGTGAACCCCATACAGCCAAGGCTTACGGCAGATACTTCCAAATCTTTTCCTAAAACTCTTTTTTTCATTTCAGATCCTCTTCTAATATGTTGACGCTACCGCCTCTNTCATATACCACTTTCCATCTCTTTTGACTGCCTTCATGGATAACTGCAGGTTCCACACATNCTTACCGCCGCCAAACACTGCCGCATTTACCCTGCTTTGTCCTACAAGCTTGGCCTGTTCTTCACNCACTGCAATCTCCANATGTTCCGTCTTTTCGGAATAATAATTTAACGTACCGTTTGCAATATAGTCCATATACTGGCTCTTTGTCTGCCGCATCCCTGTCATATGGACCAATACAAAAGATTCATCCAGGGATTCACCCAGCAGTTCCATATCTTTTTCAATCATCCCCCGATACATTGTGTGGTAACACTGTGTAAGCAGTTCATTATCGTCCAAAATTCACCATCCCTTTCTTTATCCTCTACACATGGGTTGTTCTCGTTTTATTCTGTTACATCTTCACACCGAATCAGAAGCATTCCTACTTCAATGAACCAGCATGTTTACCACGATACCGGTCAGGCATGCAAACACAGCAACAAATAAGATATAAAGCACAAAATTTTTCATNCCCAGCACAATCTTGACAGCACCAAGGTTTGTTATTTTTGTTGCCGGNCCNGTNATCATAAACGCTGCTGCGCTTCCCATGCTCATGCCATCCGCNATCCACGCCTGAAGAAGNGGTATNGTTCCGCCGCCGCAGGCATAAAGAGGCACTCCGACCGTCGCTGCCATAAGAACGCCCCATGCTTCGTTACCGCCAAACAGGGAGCGGACAAGATCCGCTGGCACATAGCGCTGAAATACTGCGGACAAAGCGATCCCAGCCAGGAAATAGAATCCTGTGGCTTTCATGTTCCTGCCAAGATTTTTCAAAAAACGCATAAAAATATTTGNATCGGTGTCATGGTTTTTCGGTTCTTCAAAACCGCTGAAATTGAAGAACTGCCTGTCTTTACAGAATACTCGTATCAGCAGACCGGCAGCAACACCGCACAGATAGCAGGAAATGATCCGTACAAACAATGCTGCAGACCCAAGCGCAGCGCTGTAAATGATAAGCTGCGGATTGAGCAGGATGGAAGCCATCATAAAAGCTGCCAGCCAGTCATCTTTTNTCCCGCTTTNNNAAAAAGACGCAGCAATCGGAATTGTCCCATACATACACAGCGGGGATGCAATCCCCAGTACGCNGGCAACCCATATCCCTGCAATACCCAGNCGCTTTTCACCAAAAGAACGGAAAGCATTATGAATATAATCTTTTAAGAATACTGATACAGCCGAACCAATCACCATGCCCAGCACCCAATAGGAAAAAATCTGCCTGAACTGGATGTCAAAATAGTACCAGAGATAAATCACTTCACGNCGCAGAACTTCCAATTCCCTGTTACCTCCCAATTTCTAAATCTCCTGCTTTCTTTTGGAAANCCNGGCAATCCCTTTTGCCAGATAATGCCCGATGCATACAAACAAAACCATGNCTGCCAGATAATCCATGAAAAATGAGTGCAGGGGTTCCTCAAAATCGTAGAACACAAACTGAGTCCTTAAGAACATATACTCTGTAAATCCCCTTACAAGAAACGCATATGCCCCGTAGGCTGCAATAAAAGCCACCACTATGCGCAGCAACCACGTTCTCCACAATAAACATTCCGTAATATGCATAACTCTCCGAACCATTCCGAGAACCACATTCCAATGGAGACCAAGATGCAGGCTCATCAACACAAATCCCCAATAAGAGGCAAGCAAATGTATGAGCCTCGCAGAAGCAGCTCCTGACTGAAAATGGATAAAATGGAACGTATAGCTTGCCATCAGAATCCCACTGACTGGCAATGCAACCATAACTATAACTAACAGCNNATTGATTCNTGTACTNAATATCCGTATGGACGGATAAGGCCCTNTTACNANATTTTTATACCAGCCCCAGTTGAGGGCATGATGTACGATAAATANAAGGAACATTACTATGCCCAGCCACTCATGAACCTCTTCCCCTACCAGTGAATAAGCCATCAGTATAGGNAACAGCATGGTCATGGCAAGGTCTGTTGCCATTCTGATTTTTCTTTTAGCCGACATAGTTTTTCCTCCTCGTATTTATTATCTTCCAGTCTGACAATGACCTCCCCGCCGTCAAAAGTCAGCCTGACCCTTATCTGGTCTGTATCTTCCGGCATATCACCTCTTTCCCGCGCATATCATGTCTCTTATGAGAAGCGATACCTTCTCCCGTCTGCTTCCCGAAAACCCATGTCCGCTGCCATGTATGACTTCAAGCCTCGCATTCGGGAAATTCTGCAAAGCCCTCACGCTCCAATGCAAATCCACCAAAGGATCCCTGTCGCCGTGAATCAGAAGTACCGGTTTCGTAAACTCGCTCATGTGTTCATATATATCATAATCCCATACATCTTCAGCGTAGCATCGCCCTCCTGTAAACCATGGACTATATGAATTTATATCCTCAATCCTTGTTCTGTCGTCATAAAAAGTCCTGTGTATCACGTCATGGAGCAGAAAAGCAGGATATAAACCGATCAATCCCGCTATGCTCTCCTGCATATCAATAGCCAGCATTGCTGATACAAATCCGCCCTGACTCGCACCGGCAAGGAAAATGCGTTCCCTGTCAACCCATTCCCAATTCTCCGCTTCATCCAGTATCTCGGCAAGATCATCGCATTCCGTTTTCGCGGACATTTTCATCAAGTCATTGCCACTCCTGCCCCAATAACTGCCATTACGAAAATCAAATGTGTAAAGAGCAATTCCATACGGAGCCAGCAGCTTCCCATAATCATCACCGCTTGTATGCGTACAGCCNAATTCATGGGAAAAGATTATTAAAGGCTTNTTTCCTGTTCCTTCCGGGCGATACAGCTTGCCATATATTCCCTTATCTTTCCCAGTATATAACTCGTTTACCCTATATTCCTGCTCGTTCAATATATGCCTCCAAGTATGCTACAAAGAGGAGTCACTTTATCATCCTCCATCCGTTCCATTGTCACGGAAAATTCATTTCCCATNCCAGCTAGAAGCNCCNTTCCGGATTCCACATGCCCNATTGGNATCANNTCATCNTTATNCCCATAGTNNTNATAATAAAAAACCAGCGTGTTCCAAGGAGCATATAAAGTCACATCTGCAATAGCCGGGTTTTCTCATAACCAGTCATCCCCTTACTCCAGAATTCCAGAGTTACTGATCCATTCTTCTACTTCTGTCTGTGCGCTTCCTGCGTCAGACCCCCTCACGGAGAGCCCATCCAAAAGCTGTGCATCCGGACAAATGGATGCAATATCACTTTCGCTCCGTCCCAATCTGCTCCCTTCATGGGTACAAAGAGGCAGTATGGTTTTCCCTGAAAAATCATATTCCTCTAAGAAAGTAAACACCGGCTGCGGAAGCGTTCCCCACCAGTTAGGGTAAATCAGGATGACCGTATCATACGCATCCATATTTTCCACATGGGACGAAAGTTCCGGGCGCGCATTATCATTCTGCTCCGTTTTTGCCTGGTCCGTTGTTCCACGATATTCTGCAGGATACTTCTCCACAGTTTCAATAAAGAACAGATCCCCGCCTGTCACTTCCTGAGCCATTTCTGCAAGCAGCTGTGCATTGCCGGAAACATTACTTCCATTCACATTTACGCTGGCAGAGGTAACTGCATCAACATTTTCGTCAAAATTCATATTCCCCACCCGTGAAAAATAGGCAATCAATATATTACTTTCTGTTTCTTCTTCCGCACCGGCTGTTCCCACACCATCTTCTTTATTTTCATGGGCTTCTGTTCCCGCTGCCTCCGCCACAGGTTCACTGGCCAAGTCTGCAGTACTATCCTCCCTGGAATTACCTTCTGTCTTACCTATGGTATCCTGCCCATTTTCTGGCTGTCTGCTGTTGTTTCCACACGCTGTCGCCCCAATCAGCAAAACAAGGGAAAGCATAACAGCGAATATTCTTTTTGTGGCATTCTTTATTTCCATTTACATACACATCCTCTCTTCACCTATCCTATTCTCCTGCCGGATAATCCGTTGATGCAGCTAACTCAATCTGTGTTTCGTAATCCGCCACACGTTCTTTCAGCCTTGTGAGCGTAGCCGAAAGTGCCTGCGAACCAAGTACCATACGAAGCGGTGCAGGTTCCTTATCCACACTTTCAATAATCCGCGCCGCCATCCTTACCGGGTCACCTGGTGCCAGCCCCTTGGATGCATCCAGCATATTCAGGAAACCATGGCAGGACTCATACTCTGGCATCAGCTTTGCCACCTTTGCGCTTCCATAACGGAACTCTGTCCTGGCCCCGCCCGGTTCCACCATTGTCACACCAATGTTAAACTGGGCAACTTCCTGTGCCAGCGCCTCACAGAAACCCTCAATCCCGAATTTTGTTGCATGATACATGGAATTTGCTGCAAATGCCACCTGGGCGCCATAAGTAGACATCTGGATAATCCTGCCGCCTCCCTGCCTGCGCAGATAAGGAACTGCTGTCTTGATAAACTGAATGGAACCTACCAGATTGGTAGCGATGATGTGATTGATCTCCTCATCACTGAGTTCCTCCACACAGCCAAACAGTCCATATCCTGCATTGCTGACAATCACATCAATTTTCTCATACTGTTTAAAAGAATCATGTACCATGCCCTGTACTGCCGGGACATCCGTTACATCCAGGATANGACAGTCAAAGGTTTCCGGATACTGTTCAAGCANGCTTTGTACCTTATCCTTGTTGCGAACCGTACCGATCACCCATTCGCCTTTTTCCAATAACTGCTTTGTCATTTCATAACCAAACCCACTGGACACACCAGTGATNAACCATGTTCTGCTCATTNCTTTTTCCTCCAATCTAAAGAATTTATGCCTTTGGCTTTAAGGGACCGTAAAAATAAGATGCAGTTGCACCTCCATCGATCAAGAAGTCCGCTCCTGTGATAAACGCCCCTTTATCACTCATTAAAAGTTCAGCCACATTTGCCACTTCATCTGCTGTTCCCGGTCTCCCNGCAGGGCATTTTGCAAACATATNTTTATAGAAATCACCGCGGNGANCNTTGAATTCGTCAATGGCAANAGGANTAACAATAATTCCCGGANAGATGGAATTGATGCGTGCACCCTTTTCTCCCCATTTAACGGCCTCTGCCATTACACGCTTTTCATTGCATCGTTTTGCCATCTGATATGCGTGCAGGGTATCTTTAATATTTTCAGGTTTTAAAATCTCCAGTTCCAGCAGTTCTTCTGTCGGCGTGCAGGCAAGCTGCTCATCTGCTTCAGCAGAAAGCGCAGGCATCCTATGTCCGGACTGGCTGGAAATTGTCACACCAACACCGCCCTCTTTGATTACTTTTCCAACTTCTTCCAGCAAAACGGCTGTACCATATAAGTCAACCTTTAAGATCGCTTCAATTGGCGCCTGACTCGGTGAAACGCCCGCCGCATTGACCAGCATGGAAATCTCCCCGTATTCCCTGGCTTTTGCGATCAGGTTCAAAATGGACTCACGGGAAGACAGATCCATTTCCATAGCCTCTGCATCGAACCCNGCATTNTTCATAATNTCNGCNATCGCCTGNGNATTCTCCGGNTTTTTATCNCCNATCACAATTTTCATTCCATANCCCATNCGGCGNGCAATCGCCATGCCAATCTGCCCNGCNCCGGTTAAAATCATTACATCCTTCATNTCAGATCATTCTCCTTTCGCTTTTTACCTGTTNATTTCANTTTGCTGTATTCTTCATCCGACACGGCTTCCAGCCACTCGTTGGATNCCCCGTCAGCCACAACCTCCACTGCAAGATGGGAAAACCAACTGTCCGCTGCGGCTCCATGCCAATGTTTTACTTCTGGCGGGATATTCACCACATCTCCGGGATGGAGCTCCTGCGGCTCCTCTCCCCATGCCTGATACCAGCCCCTGCCGCCTGTCACCAGCAGAATCTGCCCACCCTTATGATGGATATGCCAGTTGTTGCGGCATCCGGGTTCAAAAGTCACGTTGGAAATCGGACCGCCCTTATCCGTCAGAGGCTGCAAATACGCCTGCCCGATAAAATATTTGCTGAACATTTCCGGCAGGGGATTCCCTACCTCAAACACACCTGGATTCATCTTTTCTTTATTGTCCATAGTATCATCCTTTCAAAATATACATTACTTTGCAAAATAAGCAGCAATTTCTTTCATTCTCGCGCTCTGCGCTGTATGGAACGGACAACGATNATCACAATGACCGCATCCAATACAGGCATCTGCCTTAACGCGGAGTTTTTCATAATGATTTGCTGCCATGGCATCCCCCGCAAGAGCCAGGTCATAATATTTATTTACCAGCCCCACATCAATCCCTGCCGGGCAGGGCTGGCAATGGTTGCAATAAACACAGTTACCCATAGCGGCTTCAGGGGTAAACTGGCCGATCATGGAATAATCCCGTTCCTCCATGGGAGCTTCGGCAAAGCCTATAAGCGCCTCCAGGTCTTTCATATTCCGGACACCGGGAACCACCGACAGTACACCGGGACGGTCCAGCGCATACTGGATGCACTGGTATCTTGTCATTGCCTCCCCAAAAGGTGAAGTTTTTCCATCTAAAAGCTTTCCTCCATGAAACGGCTTCATTACAGAAATACCGATACCCTCTGCCTCGCATCTGCGGAATAATGCTGCCCGTTCTTTCGTAGAACCGATTCCATATGCATCCCCCTGTTCCAGATCATAGGCCGGATTGATGGAAAACATCATCATATCTACAACACCTGTATCCAAAATACGCTCCGCCACGGAAGGAGTATGGGACGAAAATCCAACATACCGTACTTTTCCCGCTTCTTTCATCTCCTTGATATAATCGAAAATGCCNGCAGACACGAGCGTATCATAGTCATTNTCCTCATCCACGCAATGCAGGAAACCGAAATCCGCATAATCTGTTCCCAGCATCTTCAATTCCCATTCAAAAGTTTCTTTAATCTGCTGGGNATTCCTTGACCAGCCATATTCGCCATTTTTGTTATACACCGCTCCAAAGTGAATCTGGAAAAATACTTTATCACGCTGTCCGGTTATTGCCCTNCCAAAAGGTTCATAAACATTCTTTCCNCCGGCACAAAGGTCAAAGAAGTTAATNCCATTTGCNACAGCAGTACGGATAACCTGTTCTATTTCTGTGTCAGNACATTTTTGGATACCACCCATNCCAAGTCCCAATACACTCAGTTTCTCTCCATGTTTTCCATGGGGNAGTTTACGNTACTCCATTATTNTNCCTCCGCTTCTTTTTCCATGNANTNCNCTTNTTCCATTTTATNCTGCNGCATCNTTTACACAGCGCAGNGCATTCAGGCTNCTCGGATAACCGATAAACGGCAGGCATTGGGATATTATCTTGATCAGGAATGCCTTGTCATTTCCAATCCTCATATTCGCCGCCGCATGGCTGGTGAGTTGCGGCTCACAGCCGCCCTGCGCCGCCAGGAAACAGAATGTGATCATTTCCCTCTGCTTATAGTCCAATCCAGTACGGGTATAGTAATCTCCAAAGCAGTTATCCGCCAGCCATAAATTGATATGGCGGCTCTCCTCCGGACCGGATTTCCAGAAATCCCTCATCCCTTCCCCAAAGATATCCACCTGTGCCTGGGTTCCGGCCTCCCTGCGGTTTTCTGTGGTTGTGGTTGACTGTGACGGAAGCGGCAGGCTGATACCATTTTCTTCAAACACCGCATTGGTGATCTTCAAAAATGGGAATACACGCCCGATCCCAAGATATGCAACCGCCTGATAGACAATTTCCTTGATCTCCACGGGGGTAACATCAAAATTAAGCGCCGCAGGGATAATGGCACGGAACTCATCTGTACCCTGACATCCAAGCAGTGTGGCAAGGATTGCCATAAATCGTGTCTTACCGTCCAGGTCATCCTGATTGACCACTTCGTCAAAAGCAAAATTGTCGAACCGTTCAATAAACTCCGGGTCTGTCTCCAAAAAGGTGGAATGGTATCCCGGAAACATTTTTTCATGATAGTTTTTTGAAAATTCTGTGATTGCCATTTTTCCGTCTCCTTTACCTTTAACTTAAACCCAACTTTCAACACTCGATCTGGCATGATCCACAGAACCACCCTGGATTGCAAGACCACTTGTTACTGTCGCGCCTTTGCAGATGTTCCGAATCCTTCCTTCTGTTCCACTCAGGCCGCTGCCCTCATGTGTGCAGAACGGATGGATCACTTTACCGCTCCAGTCGAAATGTTCCAAAAAAGTATATACCGCCATTGGCATATCACCCCAATAGTTCGGGTAACCCAGATATATTTCATTATAATCTCTCAGGCTGTCCGGCATGGAAACCAGTTCTGGTCTTGCCTTTGCCTGCAGGTCTTTTTTCGCCTGTGAGATACAGGTATCATAATCTGCAGCGTAAGGAACCTTCTGCTCAATCTTAAACAGATCAGCCCCTGCTACCTCTGCAATCATTTTTGCCACCGTTTCCGTATTGCCTGTGGAAATGTAACGGCGGCTCCCACTGAAATAATTCTCATCCGCCCTTGAATAAAACACCACTAACTTTGCCATTTTTATTTTCCTCCTAACCTTGATAATCCAGAATTAAAATTTTGCCATCACTGTTTCCTCATGAAAATCACTACTTAGCGATTTTCAAATTCCCCTGCCACATCAGCCAGCAGTTCACGGATGTGAAGATGCTGCGGACAGGCTTTCTCGCACTTGCCGCATTTAATGCATTCGGAAGCCTTCGCTTTCCCGCCCCCGGTATGCACCACATTGTAATAGTAATCTGCGTTCCAGTCATGGTAAATCTGCTTTGTGTTCATAACCGCAAACAAATCAGGAATCGCAATGCGCTTTGGGCAGCCGGCCTCGCAGTAACGGCAGGATGTACAGGGGATCAAATTCATGGAACGNAAGATATCCTGTACCNGGCCTACTGCCTCCANTTCCTTATCCGACAGGGGCTTAAANTCCTTCATGTAACTGATATTGTCCTGCATCTGCGNCATATNACTCATGCCTGAAANAACCATCATGATCCNTTCAAAGCCNGCGGCAAAACGGATCGCGTAACTGGCAGGACTCCCGCCCTTTAATTCTTCCAGGATTGCCTTTGCATTTTCCGGCAGATTGACAAGATTGCCTCCCTTAACCGGCTCCATGACGATCACAGGTTTGCCAAATTTCCGACAGACCTCATAGCACTTACGGCTCTCCACTGCCGGGTCATCATAGTCTGCATAATTGAACTGGATCTGTACCACTTCAATCTGCGGATACTCGTTCAGGATCTGCTCTAAAACCTCAGCCCGGTCATGGAAGGAGATGCCGAAATGACGGAATTTCCCCTCCGCCATCAGTTCCAGGGCGGTTTCGTAGGCGCGGCATTTTTTAAAATAAGCAAAATTATCAGCACCCTGTGCGTGCATCAGATAAATCTGAAAGTATTCCACGCCGCATGGTTTTAACTGGCTTTCAAAAAAGGGACGGATGTCCTCCTGCTTCTGAAAGAAAAAATTGGTCAGCTTATTCGACAGGATATACCGATCACGGGGATAGCGGCTGGTAAGGCAGGTTTTTAAAGCCGTTTCACTTTTCCCCTTTAAGTAACCATGTGCCGTGTCAAAGTAATTAAAGCCGTTCTCCAAAAAGGTATCCACCATGCGGGAAAACTCCCTTGTATCCACCTCCCCGTCCTTCATCGGCAGACGCATACAACCAAAACCAAAATTCTTTTTAATCTGTTCCATAACTACACCTTCTTTCCCATTTCATAAGCCTGCTCATAGGACGGATGCCGGTAGACATCCCCTTTGTCCCAGGTTCCCATTCCATAAATAATACCCTTTTCCTGCGCATCCGGAAGGCACCGGATAAATCCGCGAAAGGCAGCCAACGTTCCTTCTGCGGCCTCGCGCTGGGGATCTGCAGCAGTGATGATAAAGTAAAACTGCTTTCCGGCGAGGCTCTTATGATCTACCAGACACCGATCGATCAGGGTTTTCATCTGGGCACTGACCGAGTAAAAATAGACAGGAGAAGCCAACAGGATTACATCGGCTGTCAGTAGTTTCGGAAATATATCCGCCATATCATCCTTTATGGCACAGGTATGTGTTTCCATACAGGCATAACAGGCATTGCAGGGAGATATTTTCTTATCCCGGAGCATAATTTTTTCTACCTTGTGTCCGGCCTCGGACGCCCCTCTGGCAAAACGGTCACACAGCACGTCTGAATTGCCTTCTTTTCTTGGGCTGGAGCCGACAATTAAAACTTTCATAGGATGCCTCCTTTTTCCTTCGTTCTTTCTGTCCTTATTATAAAAAAGTGCCTGCGGCACATCAACTCCCCTGCCCCTCAATCTTGAGGGGTGGGGTTGCTTTCTGTTACCATATCCCTCATAATAATCTTATGAATATCCTCCAAAACATCTTTAAAGA
>WFLX010026236.1_pt1 | contig 18442 bp, 21 predicted proteins | sample 4967041 | NCBI WGS metagenome assembly WFLX01 (sample SAMN12857096, study PRJNA449069) | gut metagenome | isolation source: stool from male and female vole | host: Microtus ochrogaster | place: USA:Florida | collected 2017
ACCAAGGGTCATATCGAAGATATTCACCCTTGAAGATATTCATACTGACTTGATAACCAAACGACACATTAGACAAATATCTGACAGCTGATCCATATTTGCCTTCCCTTAGATATAATGTGCCGATTATCTCGTTAAGATAATCCGAGTCATGACGGATATGTGATTTTAGGATTGAAGTCAAGGCCATTGTGGGATGGTTCAGTTCATTCTTATACCTCACAACCTCGTCCGCTTTACATGAGAGAAGCATTTGGAAACCGGTGTTAGCCCAGGTGTGCCAATCACGTCCGGTCTCGTCATAACGCATGGTATCTGGCATTATGTCATAATTGGCTAGCAAAAGTGCCTTTGTCAATTCTTTTCTCTCAATAAGATCGGGGATATGACGCTCCCATTCTCCACCGCCTCTGTCAAGCATCCATTTTAGGTCTGACAATGAAATTTGGTTAAACGGAGAGAGACAGATCTTGAAGAAGCGGGCATCATCACGCATCTGAGGCATGGAAAAGGAATTTGCCAATGCTTTTCGCACATATCGCAATGCCGCAATGGTATCATTACGATATGCCTTCTCGATATAAGCTTTCAGATAGAGCCAGTCACCCCGGTGAACCGTCTTCGGTGACTTCAGGGCAATGTCAGCAATACGGTAGTATCGCATATTCTTGATAGAATCACAATACCCTATATAATAGTTGAGTTCCGTTTTAAATCTGTCACACTCAGGATTAGTCTTTGCCATAAATTCCAATTTATCCTCTCTTGACAGGGATACATAGTCGCCTAGTTGAGCAAATATCTCATCCGCCTTGTCACTGTCACCAAGTCTGGCATAACAACCGGCTATATAACCTTTAGCCATTCTCTTGAATAGATTTTTGTCTGAATATTTTGCCAATGTCTGATTATATTGGTCAATACAGTTCTGATATTCGCCCATTGACATATATNCCCTTACGGCCTGTAATGCGTAGCGGTCTGCNAATNTACCTCTTCTGTTAGAATTGCACTTCTCANTGANNGCCTGAAACTTTTTTCTCTCGTTACTTGCTTCGTCAAAGCCGGATTTGCCAGAAGGATAATACCATGCTGATACGCGATTATGCCGTAGTTCCTCCAACTCTTTTGCCAAGAGAAGGAATTCTTTCAAATCAGTAGCTTTGTGGTTATAAATCCATTTCAGAAAGCCATTGGACGTATCTCCTTTATTGAGGGCTACCGCCATACTGTCAAGATTGGTTTTGTAAAGACCCTGCACGACTATTGAATCCGGTATGGAGTAATTTGTAAGATTTCTCCACAACCAAACATTCTCCTCACTTTGCGAATCTGCATAACTTTTTAAAATATCCCCTTGGTAGAAATGAAATTTGAAGAGTGGCTCCCGAGAATATTCGTCATACCAGCGCTCAAAAGCTCCACAGGCATACGAATGCAATCCACTCAAGAGCAGAATAAGAATTGACAAGTATGTTTTTAATGTAAGGTGGTTCATTTTTTGAGATTTTTAGAATCAAGATGGTACAGTATGTCTGAATAAGATCTTTCGCCCATTTGTTGCTCAACCAGTTCCTTTACTTTCGCAACTACGTCAGGAGATGAGGATTCACAACGAATAACATCATCTTTGTTTAGGGCGGTATTGCCGATTATGGTGTCCCGGAGAATCTGAAAGCGATTTTCCTCTACTTGCTTGACATTTCCAATCGGAACATCATCCCTTAAAATTCCTAAGAACTTATTGTCTCTGAAAACGAGATTCCATGTATAGAATGGATAGGCGTAATCCAAATGGAGCGGGTACTTGGAGAGATAAATCATGTATGGTTTTACGTCTTNANCAGAGATAATTNAGTTGACCGTTTTCGGATTTTTGAATGACCCTGTATTATATAGCATAAGCACGCCATAATCAACAGGTGGGGGAGATTGCCGCAGTTGATGAAGACGGATTGTAGAACTGACAACCGGAATCCTCCGGTCATTAGACCAGAATTCCCTGACTGCCGTACAAAGTTTGAAATAGATTGAATCAGTGGAAGAAGTCCAATCACAGTCTAGTTGTATTTCATCCGGTTTTTCAAAACCATTGTAACTGCACATTCGATTTACCCTTTCGACAATCTTATCCGCCCATTTTCTTTCAGAGCCTTTCATACGTTTTATTGCTCCATCGGTAATATATACCGTCGGTATGATTTTACAGCCTTTAATNGTATCTNTGACTNGCAAGGTCGCATTGGGAACAATAGCTTCGGATGACAAAGGNGAATTATCCTCAACAACATCAAAGAAACGGACATATGCACGGTCTATTTTGTTTTTACTAATATAATCCCGTTCAACGCTGTCAAGAGACAACACAGTCTTCCAATAATAAACTCCTTTCCCTTCAACGTGTTTGAATTCAGGGATTGTATCCATTTTCAGAGTAATCAGTTCGGTTTCCATATGGCTGTGCGTGCAATACCTTATGGAGATAGAGACCATCGCGATTACAGCAATGGTAACTATCACAAGAAGGATTATCTGCGGTTGCTTTAACTTTTTCATAACAGGTTATTTGGACGTGTCGTTAATGATGTTGGCCACTACTATCACATCTTCTTCAGGATGAGTATGAGAGTAGCGAATGATTTTATTCGTTGATTTTCTGCCCTTTGCTGTTGACTAAAATTTTTATATTTTTCCCGTCTATTTCACATTCATAAACACCGGGACGCATACATTCGATATCACTATAGATGGGTTTTGTCACCGGCACACCCATTTTTGTCATCAAGCCGCATCCCCATTGGGTTGAATACTTCAATAAATCTGCNACCCCTTGTTTCTGATTGCCATCATTATCTATCTCGTCTGTGTAATATGCGAGATGGTAAGAGTTGAGGTAGACAAATCCTTCAAGCAAGTCACCGTTATAGTCATAGAGTTGCTGGGAATTGTCAGCAAGTGTTACAGTTATTCCTCCATTGTTAGTGATTTCAATATCTTTGTAATCACAAGGGATAAGCATTGCTCCATCGGTTCCAATTACCCCCATTTTGTTATTGTGCATTACACACCAAAGATTTCTGCTACTAATCCGTATTTTATCATAGTTCGGTGGATAAATCCAGGTCCCCGCTTTGTCAATCAGACCATACTTTTTTCCAACGGGAATAGCCGCATATTTACCATGATAAGCATAATTATCATAATCCTTATTGCACTTGAACCTTACGTTATTGATAGGGGTTCCTTTGTGGTCGATGAAATATATAGAATCGCCTTCACATACTGCGGCTGCATCCTCGCAGAATGACCAAGCAGCATCATACTTAAACGGAATTACAATCTCTAAGGTGTATCGATTGATGTAACCTCTCTTACCTCCTTTCGACACTACCATCAGGCTGTCTCCGCTTTCGGGAATAGCAATCCAATCGAGTCCCTTCATTACCTTTTTCTTTGTTTCTGTATCATAGATATATGAAGTCGCATAATAGCGCCCATTGTTGTGGAATTTGTATTTTGGACTAATCTGGCAGTCGTAATACTCTGAATAACGGCGCGGCTCTACATAAAACTTATCGTAGAAAGCATAGCCAAGTATACTTGTAAATGCCAAGATGCAGACTGTGATTGTTGCCCATATCACTCTCCAGAATGGAGTCTTGTTTCTCCACGAGAAGATGTTACGGATGAATTGCCAGATGCCTCCGAAAAAAACGGTCAGCCACATTTTAAAGGAAATGTTCTTTTTCATGATTGATCTATTATTTAATATCGTTTTCAAGTTCTTGAATTAAATTATCTTCATCTTACAGCCTTATATTGCTGAGTGAAACGTTTCATGGCGCTCATACGAGTTGGAAGAGACAACGGTGACAAAATACTCCTGTCCCTTATTCTTTTTCTGAGCCGAGCGAATAGCCTGTATGATTTCATTTACACCGTCGATAGTCTGACACTCGATGCTGCTCATAAAGACATTTTCATCAGGTATGAATAGATTGAATACTCTCTGTATCATAATTTATCTATTTATTGATTTGGTTTAGTTTGTAGATATAGAGGTTTAACCTTAATAATTACTATCAGCATAGACATAAATTTAGCTGCTATAGTTCTCATTGAAGAATATAGCAGCTTATTATATCATGCTTATATGAGTCAACTGATCAGTTCATCAGCCATTTCGAGAATCACATCGTGAAGTTGGAGAGATTTTGTGAATTCATGAGGAATGGCATCATAGCCAAGGATTGCACCGATTATGTTTCCGGCAACTGCCCCGGTTGAGTCACTATCTCCTCCATGATTAACTGCACAAATCATACAACCTTTGAAGTCGTTGATATGGCGAAGCACACTGAATATTGATATAGCCAAGGTTTCTTCAGCCACCCAGCCTCCGCCAAGTCCGTTTTCGATGATTTCCCAATCTTGGAGTAGATTATCGTCTAATCGGATTGCCCTATGTATCAATTTGATAAAATCCTCAAGTAGCGAGTCATATCCAGGATACATTTCGAATAGTTTGGCTACGGCTTCTTCTACAATCAACTTGAAAGTATCTGATGTTATTTGATTTTCGGCCAGTATGCACGACTGAATAATCATTGCTTGCATAGCAGAGGCAAACGTACTCATCTTATGCTGATGAGTTAACTCTGCCACCTCACCGGCTATTTTACCAGTCTCTTCAAGCGACCATTCATGGGCCGCCCCGAAAATGCCGATTGGTGCAATCCTCATTACGCCGCCACAGCCTTTGCTCGCATTGTGGGGTTCATGACCTTCATAGATGTCATTCAATGCCGTTAAACAGGTATTTCCTGGTGCACGTCGCTGATTAAGTTCCTCGATTTTTGCAAGTTTTGAATCGTAACTGATTCTTACTTTCCTCCCGACCTGAGGGCCATACCATGCGATATAAGCATTGCAAATCGTCGGCATTAAGGGTATTCCCCGTTTGGCAGACTCAATCAGACCCTCTGCAGTGTAAAGAGTCATCTGTGTATCATCTGAAAACAAAGCTTTATAATAACGAAGATACTCATCTAGCCAAGGATAACTCTTATCGTATTCCGTTACACCCTCTTCTCCATATTTAATACGGATTCCCTCAAACGAGTTAACAAACTCTACAGGGTATCCGAATGCGTCGCCGATGGCTCCACCAACGAGTGAGCCTTGGCATTTATCTTGTAATCTATTTGTTATCATGTAATTCCTTTCTTAATTCACTTAAAATTGAGCAAAACTCTTTTTCAGTGAGGATGGTTTTGGTAGCATCTGGATTTCCCATACTGTGATACAATCGTTTGCGCCCAGTTGACAATAAGGCGTTTTTAAACAGAGAACATTGATCAGCCATAGTCCGGTATGCTTTCCGGACTAATGATTGGAAATCTTTTGAATGACGGTCAATCGGATGTCCTTTCCAATGGATAGTCTGGGTTTCCTTCCAACCGTGAATCGATTTTCTTTTGGCATACTTGCCTACCAAAGAGCAGATTCTTTCTTGCACTTCGGTGTCAGCATGTTTCAACGATTGTATAAATCCCTCCATACTAGCACATTCCATTCCATTAAATACGAAATGATTCTCGGTGAAATTAGATAATAATCCCGCTACTCCGTAATCAACGGAAGATATATCTATCCCAAATCCTATTCTACAGAGAAATTTTACCTTCAGTTTATGTAGTTTCCTTTTCATGTAACTTTAGCTTGAGATTGCTTCCTTTATTTGATACCCAGATCCGAGTCGGTCGCAACTTCTAAGATTGTTTTCTGCCTTTAATGTTGGAATCTTAAAGGATGTAACCCTTATAAATAAATTTTATCAAGGAATTTTTTTATAAATCAGATACTGATTTTAAGTGATCAAGAATATGCCGTAACAAAGGAGAATAGTTTTCTTATTCCGCTAGTCGCAGCTATCTAATCAACCTACCATCATCACAAGTCATGGTACTGTCAGTCGAACTTATCAATGACCCAGCGTTTAGCTGTCCCGGCAATGCTCTTTGTCTTTTTAGGAGGTGAGGTAAACCAATAGTCAGGATAACCTTCAGTCTCCAAAGTCTCACCAGGCTTAACCACATTTCCTCCACCGTAAGGCATCCCATAATTACTGAATTTTGAGTAGCCGACACTGTAGTGAATCACAGTATGAGAGCTGTGGTTGACAATGTGGAATGTTCCCCATTTACCGCTCACTATGCTATTGTCACTAAGTGCAGATTTACCAACGGCGACGTACTCCTTATGGCCGATTCTTCCATCTGACTTGTCGTAGAGAAAGGTGACAAAAGGTAGTCTCGAACTTGTGAAATTAATCGCTATCCATGTGAAAAAAAAAGCGACAAACCAACATATCAAAGCGAGCAATAGTTCAGGTCTCTTGTCTTTCCAACTAAGTTTCCAAAAATGAGGCGTAAATGGAATAACCATAATCGCCAGTATGCCAATTATCTCAAGATAGACTTCCTTTATTGTCTGTGTACTACAATTGACACGTTTCTGATAGGCCCAATATAGAGGGGGAACAACAGCCATTAGCACCAAGGCCATGACTGGATAAAGAATCCAATATGAAATTAACATGATTCTAAATAATTTATTTGTTATGATAAGCAGTAATATCCTAAAATCCCAATATAATCGAAATAATGTAATCCTCAGAAATTAGTTGATTATAAACCCTACACGTTTCAAGCCTTTGTCACTACCCTGATTCTCAAATTGTATTTTGATTTTGTCGTATTCGGCCAGTGTGGATTTAGACAAGNTTGGTTTGCGCGCTTTAATGACTGACAACAACAAACCGGTCGAGATTAACGATTTTGATTTAAACGCTATTCTTGCCGCCTGTTGTACTATTGCGGTGATGTCGCTNGCCAGAAAACCTTCGGNCATTAGGGCTAATGCGTCGCAGTTGATATTCTCCTCATGGGGTCGATCTTTNATTGCCAATTCAAATATCTTNATGCGAGATNCTTTATCCGGAATCNNGACATACNCGATATAGTCTATTCGCCCGGAACGTAAGATTGCAGAATCTATCTTGTCAGGACGATTCGAAGTCGCTATAATGAAGACACCATCCTTACCACAATTGTTGAGTTGGGTAAGAAATTCATTTACCTCGCCGCTCTGGCTTGCATTGTTTATGTCGTCACGTCGAGGTACAAGTGCATCAAACTCATCAAAACATAGGATTGTCGGGGCATTTTTTCTTGCCTCATCAAATAATGCTGCAATTTTCTCTTGAGACCCATGTAGATAAGTACTTGCTAAGTCGCTTGACTTTACATATCTGTAATTATAGCTCGCTTCCTCGGCGAACCTCTCAGCTAAAAAGGTTTTCCCACATCCCGGAGGACCATAAAGGAGCATCCCATTGGGAATGTTAATACCATATCTTTCAGCTCCCTCTTTGTCAGTAAGGATGTCAATAACCTCGGACCTCAGTTGTTCTTTCAATGAATCCATTCCAGCAACGGCTGAGAATCCGGGGCCGACAGATTTTGGTGAGTAAGAAATGGGCGAAGCTCCATTCAGGGCATTAAGCATTGCGTCTGCTGAAGCAAAGTCGGAATCCAATGCCTTAATCATCACAGTTTCGATCAGAGATATTTTGCCAATATTCACTTTCACCTTCACCCGAGATTCGCCATGCAGCATAAGGCTAATGAGATGTCCTACTGCATATAGATCTTTTTTTATACCAGATTGGCTTATGGGTTGCAGATGTCCGTAACCTACAATATAAGGGACAGGCTGCTCTCCACTCAATTCCAAAACTATATTGCCTGGAGTGAGACTTGTATGAACCACATGGTTTTTATGGATATGAGATAACTTTCTCAATATCTCTTTTGTCAGAAGCAATGTCTCGGACTCTTCCAATTTATTCAACCGATGCAAGCGAGATTCCAACGTCTCACCGTTGATGTATTTATAGACGATATATTTACTTGTCTCTGAAATGTATAAATCGGATTTAGTTGCGAAATCGCGCTCAGCCTCAGATACTCCATATTTTAATACACAAAGTTTTCCTTGACTGTCGCGGACGCGATACGTTTTAACTCCTCGCGATTCCTTGAGCAATATAGAGACTTTATAACTGTCGATACAGGTGCCTTTATCGTAAATCATATCACATAGAAAGAATGTCTATTTTCTTAATTGGGAATGAAGAATCTCCAATATCANNGGNTGANNGNACTTTTTCACGCTTGATAAGAGCATAGAATNNTTCTGTAACCTCCTTGATNNCCGNTAAGGGAGCATTGGGGTTCTCCCGAAGGATCGCTGATGCTTTCATCACAAGCTTTTGTGCCTTACGTCCATCAATCCATTTGATTGATGAAAATTCGCGGTCGGCCCAGCGGATGACATTTCTGTAAATTTCATCCTGCGTGATGGCATATTCATATTCCTCAATCTGATGTTGGAGGAACTTGGCCTTGCGCTCATCCTTTATCTCAAGCATACGGTCCACCTGTGCTGCAAAACTATCAACCATTCGGGTTATTCCAATATCTTCACTCCGTTTGGCTCCTTCTATTTCTAATGACATGAGAGCCTTCTGAAGAGCTATCCGGGATCTGTCCCNTTCTGAGTCTGATTCGTATTNCTCCACACAGCGCATTATCTCTTTCAGATGCTGCTCCACTTGCCTGTATTGAACGCCTGTCACAAGAGAATCCTCTACCATTTTCAAACGGTGCATAAGATTAGGGATTTCTGGGTCATAGTCAAGTTGATTTGCGAGATTTCTGAGCTGGGAATATGTGCGTGCTATCAACTCCTTCAAATATTCTTCCGATTTGCTTTCCTGACGTTTTGATGTGTCGAGTCTCTTCTCAATCTTTTGTCCCGTTGAAGGGAATTCACACGTCACTGTCATCATTTCAGACCTATCTACATCAATCTTGACATTGACATGACTGCCTTCCGGAATATATGATGCTACATCATCACCACTCACTACTACGTCTGATACATATTCATAAAGAGCAGCAGTCTTACCCTCGGAATCGTTATCACCCTGATATATGGCTATTCTGATTTTAGTTTCCTCATCTCCACCGTAAATATCAGACATGGTCTTTAATCCATATACGCTACCGGAAGCAGGAAGAGGGCGATTCTTTTCTAACCCTGTTAGAGATGTGAAAACCCTGCGGTTCTTCTTGGGATTGTATACTTCAATACCTATGTTGTAGGGCAGGATGGCTGATCCCGCTTTCGTGCCTTGAATAATTGTCAACTCTGAGGGGAAACAAGCAAAATCAACTTCATTGACAGATGCTGATACTATGAAAGTATTTGGTTTGCCCGGTAAAAGTTCGGCTATTATAAGACTACCGTTGTCACTGACTACAGCCGGCGCTGTTTCCCAACGGTCTTCTGTTCTTATCAGTCTGACCTCCAACCCCGGGATGTATTTTGGGGAATGGACGGTAATATAGGTCTCACTATCCGCGGAGGTTGCCTCAAAATTGATGTCGAGGAGTATGGTATCACTGTTTTTATCATCTCTCTCCAAATTATTCAAAGGAATTGTAGCGGCATACAGCGCTGCACCCTGAGCGACAGCAGTCATAGGGTCAATGCCGGTCTCGACATTAGGAGTCACCTGTTCACGAAGCATTTCACGCAACAAAGGTATATATGTGGGTCCACCGATCAGAATGAGATGTGATAATTTGCCGTAAGGAATTTTATTCCTCAGCATAATGCTCTTGCATACATCCACCGCTTTCTGCAATATAGGGCGGATTGCCTTTTCCAAATCACTTCTTCTGACTGTCAGCTCCATATCTATCTCTTCACCATCTTCATCCTCACCCCAATCGCCGGCTTCAAGATAGATTGTTTCCCTTTCTTTATAGGAAAGAGTGTTCTTAAGCTTTTCGGCTACAACCTTTAGAGCGGCTGAAAGCATTGTCAACTGGGCTTTGTCAGCGGTGTTGAATACATACCGGGACAGTAATTCAGGTAAAAGAATTTTTGAAACTATGGCTTCGTCAAGGTTCTTGCCGCCGAGATAGTTATCGCCATCTGTGTCAAATACCTGCATAATTCCATCGCTTACATGCACGAGGGCAACGTCAAGTGTGCCACCTCCAAAATCAAAAACCATCCATATTCCGTTTTTCTCATCGGCTTTTAAACCATAGGCCATTGATGCGGCAATAGGCTCTTGAAGGAGTTCGACTTGCTCCAGGCCGGCAAGATGAGCAGCTTCAAGAGTGGCATCCTTTTGATTTACTGTGAATTTTGCCGGTACTGTAATCACAGCAGACTTCACGTCCTCATCTGTCACAAATGAACACAACGATTTAAGAACTTGAGCCGACAACTCTTCCGGAGTCCACTTATGTTCCGCATACGAGTTCACGTATGTCATGTCCGACCCCATAAAACGTTTAAATTCAATGCACGAATCCGAAGTATTAGCTGATTTTTTCTTCAATGCACGAAGTTTCGAGCGTCCGAGATCAGAATAGGCGGAATATCCAACATTCATTGAACCGCCCTTCTTGAATGACACANNTGAANNCATANNCTCCATGCCATTGTCTGACCGAATANTNGTCGGCACTCCATGCTCCATTCTGCANATTNNAGAATTNNTTGTACCTAAGNNTATANCGTAGTCTATCGTTATATGTTTCATAATCTATTATGTTATACTATAAAAAATATTAATCCCAATATAGCCAGCCAAACAATATCACTGACCAATCTTGATCTTTTATAAAATTTCACTGCTTGGCGAATTTGAGATTCATCAACAATATGTTCCCGTTCAAGTACATGTTCATACTGATATTTGGCAGGATTGAGTATTCTAATAGAGTTTTGAGAAGGACGTAACCTATCAACAACGTTATTAACAAAATCATTTATCTCGGAGATAAGGTGCATACAGCTATCTACGCATTGTTTTGTCCTGACAGAAATCAATTTGATGCGTTTACCATTCTTCATGGTTTTCTTATCAGAAACCCACGACCATTGCCCAATAGCTTCCACAATGGATTTTGCTTTCTCGTAAACATCGCTAATTATTCGCTCGAGGAATTCTTCATATTTAGGGGTATCTTCACCATAAACCCATCCGACAACATTTACCAATNNCGTCANTTCGTCAATCTTGCTTACTAACCTCTTATATGACGAATAAAAATCTATTTCAAATTTGTCGTTAACCGTTATAAGTGTGATTACATCATCGAAGTTTAATACCCTCTCAAGGTCCCGTATAATAGTTTGGTCACATAATTGCCGTATGATTTGATTGGGCTTTAGTGTAATGTCAGCTTGTTTAAAGGCTGAAACAATTTCATTCTCATCATCGACAAGAGTNGNNCAAAGNATCTNAGTAAGTTCCTCTGGCGANAAATTTNTCAANCCATGAGTTACCGCGTATTGGAAATCTGTCCTTAGAGTATCGTCATAGAAGAGATTCCCATAGTGATACATCGCTTTTAACAGCTTTCCTTCGAGCAACGCATAAATTGCATTGTTTAATTCCTGACTCCAGGTATTNTTACAATCACCGATCCAGAACAAAGCATTCTTCAATCTATCCTTAGGGAGTGCAAGAGTCTGGTATGCCTNNTCAGCCAATGCTTCAGTGCGTCCTATGTTNTCAAGCNTTTCATCAATNNGAAAAGANAATGATNCTTGCTGTCCTACTCTTGAAAAAGCTGCAATTTTATTCTTGTTGCTCAATTCCAAAGAGACGGGACTTCCGACATACACACCGAGAATACGATATGGATTGTTTTGTATAATATCTATAATGTTCATATTGAATCCTTTGCTAAAACCATTATTGTATCGGGCCCTTCAATTGTATACTTGGTCCAATGATATGATTGTATGGCTCTGATTGTACATACCGCTCTCCCATAAAAATCAAGCATGCCTANTTTTTTTATATCTGTTCTGTATTCGCTGGTGTCCGGCAAAACAAAAGCATCGGTAAATCTCATATCTTTTGTAAGTTCGGCCATGTATTGTGGTAATATCAAGGTCTTTATATTTCCCAATCCGGCCCCTCGCATATCGCCAAACCATATTTCATATTCGTATAATGCCAGTACAGAATCTGTCTCATTCGATATGTATCGTTTGAATGGTTTGCAATATACTCCATTGTAATGGAACGGGGCATAATATTTTTTAGTGGTATATGTTTGTTTCTCAATAGTAGATTGAGTTTTCTCATTTTTATCAGCAGATACGACATATACAGTGGGGAAAACTGCTACACAAACAATGACAAAAAGAGAGACCCAAATAAAAAATAACTGAGAGTTAGTTACACGGTCTCGTAATTTCTGATCGATATATACATTCACAAAGACATTTTCTTTCTCATATTTACGACGAAGATAGCGCATACGTAGCCATATTCCAATGTTTATCAGAATACCGATACGTGCAAAATCGCCCCATGAAAATAGAACTGAAGATGTCATGATTAATGCTTATCTATTCACCGTATATTAATTTAATGTTGATTGTCTATGGGAGTCATTTCTCTATCCGGTCGAGGGAATGGGACCTTGAACTTTCCATTTATGATTATACTGTCAGGCCAACTGAATGTGCCTTTGTGTCTTTGAATCTCATACCATATATCTCTACGATCTTTTTCTGCAAATTCTTTTAGATCCAAAGTCCATATGTCGGATTTTTTGTTTCGTTTTCCTTCAGGAACATACCCGTGCCACGTTCCATATGGTTTCTCAAACCAACTGAAATCACGACTACGATTATTCCACTTCATGACATAGTGTGCTGGAACTTCCTTAAAAACTGAAGAGACATCGGTATAGGCTCCATTAAACAACTGAGTGTTGTAGATGACAAAATTAGAATCTGTCTCATTTGAGATATATATGTCAAATGGGCTATAACTGCATTCTTTATAATAGAATGGAACGTAAATACGTTTTACGTGAAATGATTTGCGGAATGGATTTTCATAAGAGAAGAATTGCTTTGGATCTATCTCTTTGTCCTGTGTGATCACATATACTTCCGGGAAACAGATAGTTCCAGCTAACGCAATAAGTAATGCTACAATCCAGTATAACGATTTGGTAAGCTTGCATCTTTTCTCATATTCGGCCACTAAAAAAACATTGGTGTTAGTTTTTCTATTAACATTCCATTCCCTTAGTCGCCAATAAGCCCAAATACAGACATACACAATTATGCCAGCACGTAAGAAATCTCCCGAATCCAATGTCCAACTCATACTCTATTTTATTGCAATTAGTGTTGTTGTTCCAGTTCTGTAGTAGAAGCAGACATCTGTTTCATAGTGACCATTCTGCTTATTGCAAAGCTCCCGTTTCATTAGCGTCTTTTACTTTCGCCTCATCCCGCTTTCTCCAACTATTAAGTTGTACAACCAAAAGAACAGTGTTTGAATCACGGTCATGCATTATGTATCGGGAAGTCCAATGATCCCACATCCATGTCGGACACAGACGTTGAATCCCCTCAACCTTTGACTTTACAGTTTCCGAAGCCGAGAAAAGAGGCTTTGCTCTTAACACATTATAAGTGTTAATGAGAGAAGGATATGTTTCATATGTAATAATTTGAGAATGTTGATCACTCCGTTAGATTAAAATAATACGCTTTATTATCTAATTCAAGTGTATGATATTCCCACCCTAACTTACTTGAAATTAGTTTTAAAAATGTTTTAAGATGGGGATTCATGTTGCATCCACAGTAAATACCGACAATGCTGCCGGACGGTATATCTACATATTGATTTGCCATAGAAAAGCATAATCTCGTTTCTTGCTCATATTCCCAAACTTTGCTTTTCCAAAACAATAGTTCCTTTTTATCTTTATACGAAAGATTGTCGTAATCATATTGTGATAGTTTATCCGGCATATCCTCTTCATAACGGACAGCCCCGCTGTATTCTATGGTTGGAGTAGCTAATATGTTTTCGTTGAATTCTATACAAAAACCTGTATGGGACGATGCATAATGCGACCACATCAATATGCTTTTGGGAGAACAAATAAATTTAGACGTAGGTCCAGAACTCATACAAAATATACCACATCTATTAAGCCTTGATAAGAAATTCTTCTCAGAGACATAAACAGGCATATTAGTATTGTTATCAAACCATAATCCCTCAAATGGGTCATTAAAGTTAATTATGGATGACACATAAACCTTGTTTTGGAAAAGATGCCTCAATGTTGTTTTCCAATACCTACCGATGGGATAGAACTTAAAATATCTCATAACAAATTTATATACTTATTCTTATGTATTTTATAATTCCGAATCTTTAGGANANATNAATAAGAGAAGCAAGAAATTTTTATGAGCAATCTTAATGGAGAGATAATAGTCCATGATAGAATTAGGTTGAAAAAGTGTCACCCATTGTTTCATTACCATTTTTTGAGTCCATGCTTTTCCGGGTCATGACCACATTTATGTCCCCATTTATCAGTGTTTGAGCAAGCTCCTTCATATGTTCCGTTATCGTGCTTGTATCCCCAGTATCCGGAACAACTGCATTTAGAACATTTGTTTTTTGTCTTTACAAACTTTTTAGTATTAGCTAAAGATGCAGACGCTGCAAAAGATGGAGTTTCTGATTGTTTTGAGGTATCAATAGTTAACGCAACCATAATAACAGCGGCTACGGCAACTATTGAGATAAGTACTTTTACAGTTTTTCTTATTTTCATTGCTTTTACAGTTCATTTTGAGGTTCTATTTCTTTCAGTTACCTGAATTACCATTACCAAACTTGGCGAAACTTACTTTTTTTGTAGTTTCAACTCTTTGGGGCTTTTCAGATGGTAAATCCCGTGTCACAGTCTCTGATTTAATTTTGGGCTTGACTATTTCATTTGGTTTCTGCAACTGATTATTCAATTTTTCAGTTATTTCAGTTGCCCAGTTCCCTAAAAGGCTATATGAGGTAAATATAATGAATAGAATTGGTATGAGAATTGTTCCTCCGACCCAAAAAGGCGTAGTTGCAGAGATGCTGATTTGAGTTAAATTCTTTCTTTGATTGTGTATGACCACAACCTGAGCAACTCTCATAGCATTTTGCTTGATACGAACCTGNTTNAAGAATTTGGAAANCTNGTTATTTGGATATTNCCGNCGCAGGNTTTCCATTATGCGCTCANGGGTAATCGANGGGNTGNAAGGTAATCTGATTGATTTCATAATACAGCGTTAAAAATATTGTTTTGATTCAACGAAATCTGGAGTCCCATATTGGGGATAAAACATGGAACCCCGTGATGTTTATCGTAATTATTTGACCGAAGTTGGTGTGTTTACTTTGAACGAAATTTTATCTGTCGTAGCAACAAGTTTGATGAGATACCCTTCAACTTCGTCTTTGCTGACTTCATAAGCTATCGGTTTGATATAATTACCTTCCGTTGTTATAGATATCCCTTCATCCCCAACGGCACGATAATCGTATCCTACACCGTGGTAAAAAACATATTTATCACTATTAATAACGTAATTATCCTTCAAAGTATAAGTCACTGCGATGCTTCCGGAAACAGTCTCTCCATCAAAACGCTTATCGCTTGTGGCAATATAATTCATTATGGTTGAAGATGTCGAAGATGTTTGTCCGTTAACCGTAATATTAATTTCAATCGAACCTCCTTTATCTGATTCTTTAAAATCAGAAGGCGATAGGACAAATGACTGAGTTTGACCGTTATCCCCTGTAATTGTAACGGTGGGAGTGACAAAGTCCAATAAATCAGGAGAACAACTGGTAACAGCGGAAATTACCACATATGGGTCTTCCTCATGGCATGAGGATACTGCAAACGACAGACAAACTGCAATAAAGGATGCGAGGATATGTTTTATTTTTCTCATAGAAATCTATCTCTTCATTGTCGGTTATTATCAACGATGATTACGTTTGTGGTGACCGCATTTCTTGCAGTAGGATTTCTCCCACTCTTTACCGTTGGNTTTGNCACTGNAGCCTNAGCAACTGCACCCAACGGTGCCATTGCAATGCTTGCCGGTAGCACCCAGTGCTACGTTCTCTACAGCTCTACTCTTGGTTGCATTTATGTGCATGACAGTACCAACACCGGCAATAGCGAGTATGGCAACTGCACATACAATGATGATAATTTTCTTTCTATTCATCATTCTTTTGTTATTTTATTGTTGGTTAATCCGTTTAACGAGTATGTTTGTCACACCGATGACCGCATCGGCTACAAAGCTGGGGTTGGCGGTTGCTCGATGCGCAACCGTAGCACTTACAGTATTCACGTCCATTACGAACACTGCATTTCTTGCCATTGTACTTGGACGCATAGCCTCCACGTCCGAGTTCGGCTTTTTCAATACCTTCCTTGTTTGTTGCGTTAAGGTGCATATAAGCGCCTGTGCCAACAAGGGCACAGAGAATAATGCAACAGATGATAATAATTGTTTTACGTTTCATACGTTATAGATCATTAATTCGTTTATATTTTACCAAGAGGCTTGTCGAGATCGCGCATATAGCGATTGATTCGATTTATGTTGTTTTGTACCATGGCTCGTTGAGCGGAATGGGTTGCAGGGTCAATGCTGTCTAACAATCGTTGGCAATCGTCCAATTGAGCTTGATATTTGCTCATATGAGTATCATACTGGCTTTGCGTCAATCCGCATGGAAGGACTTCTTCGCCTTTCCAAGTCATGGGAGCATCCATAGGCATGTCGGTACCGGGTATCCCGAAATCTGACATTCCAGACGCAGCCATTGGTAGTCCACTCATTTGGTCAAGCGCCATCGGGAAACCGGCATCCAGAGGGTTCGGCATCACTTCGCCTCCTACAGGTACTGCACTCCAATCAATATTGGTGGTGTCTATTGTTGGGAATATCGGCATGTTAAATGCACTTTGTGGAATGAAATTCATCCAGAAGTTTGGATCATTCATTTGTGCCTCTAATTGATTTAAGTGCATCTCTGCCTGCATTGCTCGAGGCGTCATCCAAGCCGGAGGAGTATTGGGGGTTATTGGTATGCCGTCAATGCAGACATTCCCACTTAGATCCATGGAAACAGGATTGCATCCGAAAGGTGCTGGAGAGTAACCACATGTAATGGGCATATCCATGCCGAATCCTCCATCAAACGATGGAGTGAAGCCCCCATTAAATCCCATATCGAAACTTGGAGTGGGGAAACATCCTGTCCCATTAAACATTGTGGTTCCGAACCCGCCACCGAACGCATCGAATCCCGGAGCCATTCCAAAACCTGTGTCAAAAGTATCGTAGTACATATTTTTTGTTTTTCTTATATTGAGGAAGAATATGAGATAAATCTATCATCAGAGAAGATTTTTATTTAGCGATTGGCTCATCATAATAATCATAATGAGCTGTAGAATCCTCTACAGCACAATCTTCCTCTTCTTCGACATCTACAATTTCGTAAATGTCGGACTCATTTAACAGTGAAGTGACTTGGTCCTTATGAGGGCTAATATACTCATAGTATCCCATGACATATTTTTGATTGTTTAGATACTGAGAGACTTTAGTCATGTCAATCGTATCCTTCTCTGAATTTACATAATCCAACGCCTCTTGATACCCTTTATCTTTGATTTTATAAATCAAAGTAATAATGAAAATGGCGGATTCTGAGAATTCATCACCGTAGTAATCATAGTCCGATGGATTTCTGTCATATAAGGATTTGGCATTTGTTAGCCAATAATCTGCAACAACATATTTCTCATATACATCATCCGAAAAATCATCTCCGATTAATATTCTTTGATATAAATCATATGAGTAATAGGGACTGTCATTCAGATTAGCGTCCAAGTATCTCATTCCATTGCTATATAAATTTCCTCGAAATCCAACCCATAACCCGGCAATTGGCGGTAGTAAAACAATCGTAAATAGCCAAACAATAAGAACGAACCGCTGAATAAAAAATAACCCACGAGGTGCCGGTTTGCATATTTCCCATGTTGATATATCATTCTTTTTTAATTTTAGAATGCCCCATAATAGAACCAAACCTAAAATTGATGGAACTGAAAAGCATATAAATTCCAAGTACTCATTGCATACGGTAGGCGCAAGAATGATAATGATGGATATAATCATTATTGCTATTCCAGAGCGTTTCCAATTGATAATCTTAGAAATACCAATGAATACACTCGCTGACAAAAGGAAACCAGGCATGAAGCCTTTCCCATATGAGTGTATAAATGTCCAGCCATCATTCAATATATAATCAACAGTGCGTATTGCACCGGGAATCTGAAGTATTGTTGCTATCAATGAAGCAAATAACAATAAATAGAACACTACATTCCAGATGAATCAAGACATTGAAGCGTTTGATATA
>WFLX010141644.1_pt1 | contig 18439 bp, 17 predicted proteins | sample 4967041 | NCBI WGS metagenome assembly WFLX01 (sample SAMN12857096, study PRJNA449069) | gut metagenome | isolation source: stool from male and female vole | host: Microtus ochrogaster | place: USA:Florida | collected 2017
TGAAGGCAATGAACCGCAAATACACTCGCGAATGGTATCTCGACCGTATTGCTGCAATACGCCGCATACTGCCTGAAGCCGGCATATCCACCGATATGTTTACCGGCTTCCATAATGAATCGGAAGAGGATTTCCTGCAGACTCTCTCTCTCATGAGGGAAGCGGGATTCGACAGCGCCTTCATGTTCAAGTATTCAGAACGTCCCGGCACATTTGCTTCGCAGCATCTTCCCGACAATGTGCCGGAGGAGGTTAAGATTGAGCGCCTCAACCGCATGATAGCCCTTCAGAATGAACTTAGCCTCGAATCCAACCGTAAGGATGTCGGCAAGGAATTTGAAGTGCTTGTGGAAGGGGTATCGAAACGCAGCAACGATGAGCTGTTCGGACGCACATCTCAGAATAAGGTCGTTGTCTTCCCTCGTGGCAACCACAAGCCGGGCGACTTCATACGTGTCCGCGTAAACGACGCCTCCTCAGCCACGCTCCGCGGCGAAGCCCTGTAGGGATGCACCCCGGTGCATCCGCAATAAACACAACAAATAAGCCCGCTTCTCAAAGCGGGCTTATTTATTATTGCAACACATGAGTGAAGATTATTTCTTCACAGCAGTGTATTTGGCAGGATAAGTAGTCAGGTCAAGAGTAATGGTATAGGTTCCGGCTTCAAGGGTGATGTTGTCACCATTGGTCCAAAGTGCGTCAGGCTGTCCGCCGAGATTAATATCCCAACCACCGTTTGCACGGAATTTCCAGCCCTGGTCTGCTTCTACGGTGAGTTCTGCAGTCCATGTGTAGAGATCAGTAGATGGTGTCATCTCTATGTCGCCGTTCCAGTCATTGAAGGCGCCGACAAGACCCCATGACTTGATCATCTGCAGATCATAGTTCCAAGTCACTGCATTGAGATGTGCGAAATACAGACCTTCATGACCAATCTTGATGTTGTCGNCTGAGTCATNACANANACNGTTGTAGCTANAGATANCGCCGTTATCGCTTNCTTCAGGTGCATTGGCAGCACCGAAGTCACCGTTCCAACCGGCTACAGGTGCAAACTTGAACTCTGTGCCAAGATTGAGGAATCCGTAGTAGTCAGCATAGTCTGTGGTGAACAGAGGCATCCAGTGTTCACTCCAGTTAGACCATCCGTTGCCGGTTGCATAGAAATTCTCAACAGCTGCCTTGGTTGTGAAGCCCTTGCTGAGCATGTTGACTTCAACCTCACAAGGAACGGAGATAGCGGGAAGATCGTTCAATGATCCGTTCTTTTCAAGGTCGCCATACACAACACCGGAATTGGTGTTGTCATAGACCGGAGCAAAATACTCAACACCTGAAATTGCTCCTGCAGCCTTGGCGGAATTGTATGAGTCCTCGCTGAGGAGAATCCACTTGTCGCCTGTTGAAGATGCTTCCTTTATCACAACTGAGAACAAAGGATCATCATACTGGTTGACATCGCTATGATTCATTTTAACAGCACCGGCGAGATCCCATGCAGAACCGTCGCCCATAACCACGTAGTAGACGGGAGCGATTATCTCCGAAGGAGTAACGGGAGTGAAGGTATAGGTGCCTTCTCCAAAGTAAGTGTCAACTGTGCCGAGTCTTACCTGGTCAGTGCCGTTGGAGGCAGTAAGGATAGTGCGGCCATACATTGTCACCACCTCAGGATTTTTGGTGAAGTTATTCACATACTGAGATGCAACTTCTGCAATGTCAACAAACAGCGCGTTGCCATCGTTTATCAGCGTCACCTCCATCATCTTTGAGAAATCGGCATAGGGTGAGAGTTCGAGCTTACCGCCTACGGTGAAGCCTTCAGGAAGACCTTCTGCGCTGTAAGTAGCCACCTGCACATTACCGGCCTCCGGATTGCTTGCATTGATGGAGGGAACGGCGGTGTAGGTTATATTGGCACTGTTGAAAATCGGCTCCTGAGGATTGGTGATTGGTTGTGCCAGACTCTCCTCAATGTTGTCGCACGAAGCGAGCGCGACAGCAGCGAATAATCCGAGTCCGAGTAATGATATGTTTTTTGTATTCATATTGTAAATTCACGTTTTCAGTCAGGATGCTCCCGAGCGGGAGCATCCCGGCTGTCGGTTATTATTCAAGTCGTGCGCTATAAGGAAGCGTTGAGAAGTCAAGAATTACAGTGTGGACACCTCCGTCGGGGATATTGGGGCCATCCTGAGTAAGATTAGTCATCGGGTCGCCACCGAGGTTCAATGCCCAATCCTCATTCATACGGAATTTCCAACCGCCATCTCCGAGGTCTACATTTTCAGCCTTCCAAACGGTGTAACCGGGTTCGGGAGTCATGAATACATCGTTGCCCCAACCGTTGAAGTTGCCGACAATACCGATCTTTGTGATCGGAGTGATCGTCATGCTGCCCGCAACTTCCTCTTTCTGGCTGTTGGTATTGGTGATGGTAACCTCTACCCAATATAGACCCGGCTCCGGACCGGAGAAGTTGCCTCCGTTCTCGATGAGAGAGCCGCTCCATGTGCCATTTTCAGCCTTAACGAAGTCATCGCCTGCGCCATAGTTGCCCGGAGTGTCCCAGCTTGCTCCGTGGGTGAACTTGAAGTCACCGTCTACAACCATGTATCCTTTGTAGACATTCTCCTCAGTGGCAGGAATCTGCATAGCTGCATCGAAGTTCCAGCCGTTGGCGTTGCCCGGTGTGTAGAGGGCGTCAACCACTGCGCTTGATTCGAGAGCGCAATATTCCTTCACATACTTGAGGGTGATAACATTAGATGTGATGGCAGTCGAGGGCTGGTTAGCCACTATTGAATTAGCACGCACGTAGAGTGGACGAGGATCCTCGTCGGTATAGTCGTCAGCATTGCCTATGCCGCGCATTGCGCAGATGGCAGCGGCAAGATTGCTCTGCTTCACCACCAGCACTGCGCTGATCTGGCTTTCGAGAGGTATGATGACTGATCCGGGGATTGCAACCTCTTCGCCGTCAACATTGACATAGCTTCCGTTGATGATTGGCGAGAAATCCTCTTTAAGCGAAACTTCAAGACCATAAGTTGGAGCGAGTGTCAGACCGTAGTTCGGCTGTGACACTGAGAATGTGTAGGTTCCTTCCGGAGATAGAATCAATGTCTGATCGGCCAACGGTGGTGTGTTGAGCACGAATTCAGTGGCGGTAGAGATCTTTGGGTCCTGATCGTCCTGACATGATGCCAGACCTACAACCGCAAGAGCCGCCAGGCCGAGAATATAACTTTTTTTCATTGTCGTATTCATTTACTGAGTTTTTTATCAATAGCCGGGGTTCTGACCCAGGGTTGCTTCAAACTGTGCGGGGATTGGCATAAGTGCGCGTGTGGGAGCAAGTGCTGTGCCTTCCTCAATACCGCCTTTCCACTGCCAATTGTAGTTTGAACCTGTATACTTTCCGAAACGTATAAGATCGGAACGACGCTGACATTCCCAATAGAGCTCACACTGGCGTTCCTTGAGAAGATCGTCGGCGGAATAGGTGCTGATCGGAGCAAGTCCAGCTCTTGTCCTCACCTGGTTGTAGTAGTTTAGGCCATCGCAGCTTACACCGTGGAGCTCACATTCTGCGAGCATCAGATNTGTGTCGGCAAGACGGAAGANCGGGAAGTCGATCGATACCTGNNTGGCTGCTGCGCAAAGAACAGTGTTGTTNGTATTGTAATAGTCATTCTCCTCTGTGTTGACAAACTTGATACACATGTAGCCGCTTCCGTCAGCTGTCCAGCTTGAAAGGTCGGTAAGATCTTCCTGGAACGAGCCTTCATAGATCAGACGGCGCTTGTCGTTAGATGCGAGAGCCCTTGAGAGTTCCGGGCGTACGCGGGGGCCGTCCCATCCGCCGACAGTCTCGGCAAAACCGTAGCTAACCAATGGAACCTTTGAGTTGAAAGCACCGATCGAGAGATATGTCGTGCCACCCCAGCAGGTTGTGTTGGGGCCCTGAGGAACACCCCAGAGAATCTCGCCGTTGCCTACATACTTTGAATTGCTTCCGCAGAAAAGATACTTGTACTCCGGTGCAAGAGTGATGCCGGTGCTGACAACCTGCCTGCAGGCATCTGCACATTCCTGCCACATTGCTGTGCCGGTATAGACCTCTGCGTTCAGGTAGAGCTTGGCAAGAAGCATATAGCCTGCCTCGCGGCTTACCCTGCCATATTCCTGTGATGCTGCCGGTGGTAGCATCGGCACTGCCTCCTTAAGGTCGCTTACTACGGCGTCAAAAAGTTCAGCACGGGTGTAGGTGGGAGGAATAGCGCCTACAAGTGAATTCTCGTCGGTCCAGGGACCACGGCCGAAAATGTCGATCATGTGATAGTAGCTGAGGTCGCGAAGCACACGTCCTTCCGCCTTCATCTGATTGATTTCAGAATCAGAGAAATATTTGCCGGCATTGCCGATAGTTCTCAGAAACTCGTTGCAGAGTCCGATCTGGTAGTTGATACGGGAATACATCTCATAGCCCCAGTGGTTGTCCTTGCCGGGAATGGAGAAGCCCATTTCGTCGATACCGGCGTCGTTCCAGTTTCTGCCTACTATAGCTTCGTCGGAAGTAAGTTCCTGCTGGTTGAAAAGCTGACGGGTATATACACCTGCACCTCCGTCGTCTACCGAGATACCTCCTTCGAGCACGAGGCCGCCATAAGCGCGGGCAAGTACACCCAGATATTCTTCTTTGGAAGAAATATCAAGTTTTGTATTTGGATCATCGGGCTCCACGTTCAGGTCTCCGACGCAGGAAGAAAGACCAAGCGACAGAGCAAGGCTGCCAACGATGAAATATTTATTGAATTTCATAATTCTTGATTTTAATATTGGTTGGTGATTTTATTACTGTGTCAGAATGAAGCCACGAGACCAAGTGAGAATGTGATTGGGTTCGGGTAAACACCGTTGTCGATGCCGGAGAAGATTTCCGGATCAAGACCTTTGTATTTGGTAATCACGAATGGATTCTGTACTGCACCGTAGAGGCGGAGACGAAGTTTGTCGCCGAAGAGCTCTCTCCAAGTGTAGCCGACAGAGATATTGTCGCAGCGCAGGAATGATGCATTCTGCACGAAGTAGTCGCTCATGATCTGCGGCAGTGACTCCTGTGCAAAAAGATGGGTGTTGTCCATAAGGTTGCTGAGTGGCAGTGATGAGTTGGCTGACTTAAACACGTTGGAAGCCATTGTGTTGTTGTAGACCCAGTTGCNGATATTGCTGCGCAATGTGATTCCNAAGTCCCAGTTCNTATAGTTGAANGTATTGACCCANGTCAGAGTCACTTTCGGATCCTTGCTGTGATAGAGATACTTGTCTGATTCAGTGATTTCGCCATCGCCGTCGCGGTCTACGAATACGCCGTCGAGAGGTTCGCCGCTCTGGTCATATACCTGTTCGTAGACATAGAAGCTGAATGCTGAGTGACCCACCTCATGCTTCTGAATTGTACCGCCGGTACCGGCTGAGATACCACCTGTCTGGGTGTCGGCACCTTCAGCAAGACGTGTGATCTTGTTCTTGTTCCAGCCAACATTGATGTTTGAATTCCAAGTGAAATTGTCGGTCACGACCGGACGTGTGTTCAAAGTGAATTCAAGACCTATGTTCTCAAGGTCGCCGATGTTGATGTTACCCTTGTTTGTCAGGTTGGAGCCTGCAGGATAGTTGGCGAATGTAAGAAGGTCTACAGTCTTACGCTTGTAGAATTCGATTGCACCGTTCACACGGTTGTTGGCAAAGCCAAAGTCGATACCGACGTTCCATGTGCGGGTTTCTTCCCACTTGATGTCTGCATTGTAGGCACCCGGAGTAACTGGATAATAGTATTGACCTCCGAAGGGGTAGCGTCCGGCAACATCTGTTGAGATGCCATATACAGGGAGATAGGGGAAGTAGTCGTCGTTGAGGTCCTGCTGACCTGTCACGCCGTAGCCTGCACGGATCTTCAGCTCATTCATAGCGCCGCGGGCAAACTGCATGAAGTTCTCGTCAAGAAGCTTCCAGCCGAGTGCCACTGAGGGGAAGAGACCCCAACGGTTGTCTTTTGAGAAACGTGAGGTACCGTCGTAACGAACCGTAGCTGTGATGAGGTATTTCTCGAAGATGCTGTAGTTTATACGTCCGAAGAATGAAACAAGCTGGTGAGGAGTTGAGTAGTAGTTGGTAGGATATGCCTGATGCCCGATATACTGGGTGAAATCCTGACCCTGATACTGTGAAGGATAGTATTGAGGATTACCTACATTGTAGATATATCCGAAGCTATGTCCCTTGTTATGGAATCTCTGCCATGAATAACCGGCTGTCACGTCGAGAACTGAACCGATTGACTCGAATTCATGATTATAGTTAAGATAGAAGTCGAGAAGAAGGTTGCGGCGGATCTGATGCTGCTTGTCGGCGCTCACACCACCGTTCTTGATAGTGGTCACGTTGTCGCTGTTGGGATCCATCTTGATTCCGAAACCGTTGTCCCATGCCTTAGGAGTGTNGGGATAGTAATATCCGAACCAGTTACCNTTCTGGATGNCNTAGNCGAGGNTAAGGTTTGCCCTGAGGTCGGTCAGGAACGGCATCTTGAGGTCGATCTGCAGGTTGCCGACACTCTGATAGCTCTTACCTTCCGATTTGTGTTCGAGCTGCTGTGAAAGCGGGTTGATAGGAGCAGTAGTGACATTGAGTGTGCCGTAAGGGGTGTCTTTGTCGATAGTTGTTCCGTCACCCTTGTATGATGTCCAGTAACCGAGATATGCGGCACCGTTCTCATAGTCTNTTACAGGAAGAGTCGGGTTCATAGAAACACAGCCGCCCATCATGTTGTCGGCATATTCATTGTTTACATAAGCACCCTTCACGTTCAGGTTGATTGAAAGAAGATCGTTCCAGAACTTCGGAGTGAGATTGATAGAGCCGATCACGCGGTCCATTGAAGTGCCGCGGAGGATACCGTTGTTGTTTGTGTAGCTCACTGCTACGCGATAGGGAAGGAATCCTACTGTTCCGCCGACACTCAGGTTGTAGTCTGAGCTTACGGTTGTGTGCAGTGCTTCCTTGCTCCAGTTTGTGTCGTATTTTCCAAGAGCGCCGGCCTGGTCAGACTCCTGGCCATATTCGTTGATGATGAAGTTGCTGAATGTGCTTGCGTTCATCATGTCGAGATACTTGCGCGGTGTGTTCACATACATGTTTGCAGTGAAATTGACCTGAGGACGGCCTGACTTACCTTTCTTGGTAGTGATGATGATGACACCGTTTGATGCACGCGAACCGTAGATTGCAGTTGCAGAGGCATCCTTGAGAATTGTCATTGACTCTACGTTCTCAGGCGAGATAAGGCTCAGAGGGTTGGAAGAGCCGGTCACACCCTTTGTGTCCATAGGGACACCGTCAACCACGATAAGAGGTGCGTTTGAGGCTGCCAGTGATGCTCCACCACGGATCTGGATATTAGCGCCGCCTGACGGGTTACCACCGTCGAGTGTCACTACCACACCCGGGNTTGCGCCCACGANAAGGNCTTGTGCCGATGNTGCAATGCCGGCCTCGACTTCACTCGGTTTGATTACTGCCACCGAACCGGTAGCGTCTGATTTCTTCACAGAACCGTAACCGATGACTACGGTTTCAGCAAGCATAGTGCTGTTTTCCTGAAGGGTTACCTTGATTTCTGTCTGTCCTTTTACCGCTACTTCCTGAGTAACGTATCCGACATAACTGATCACAAGAGTGGCATTTGCATCGACGTTGAGGGTGAAATTACCGTCAAAGTCTGTCGCTGTGCCGTTTGATGTGCCCTTTTCAACTACTGAGGCACCGATGAGGGGTTCGCCTGTCGCATCATCCACATAGCCGTGTACGGTGATTTTCTGCGCCAAAGCGGGAAGGGATAGTGCCAATAGCAGGGCTAATGTCACCCAGACCTTCCGGTTCAGTGTAAAACAAACGTTTTTCATGCAGGATTTTTTTTAGTTCTACATTTATATAAATTAATCACAAATTTCTTTTAGAATTCTATGTTTTTTGCTCAAACGTAATAAATCATACACATATCAGAATCATTTCTACCATCTAATTGTGTATTCCGTCGTTTGTAGATTTCAAAATTACTACAATTTTTAACATCTGAGCGACAATTTTTATTAAAAAAATGTTACATTTTCAAAATTTAACACTTGTTAACATATTATTTTCCATTCCCCCTGATAGCTCTTAAAGTAGACTTTCCCGACGCTAATTATTTGCGCGATTAGAAAAAAACATGTAATTTTGCAACGTAATTGAAAAGAATAGAGGTTTGCTAATCGACAAGATAAGATCCGGAGAGAAACTGAGTTTCGGGCAGCAGCTGAAGCTGACAGCCCAACTGTCATGGCCCGCCATGATGGCTCAGTTGTCGAGTATGCTGATGCAATATATCGTNTGCNGCCATNNTTNGGNANNTTNNGNCTGACGCCTCCGCATCTGTAGGACTCGTCTCCACTTCCCTATGGCTTTTTTGGGGGATATGCTCTGCCGTGACCATGGGTTTTTCGGTGCAAGTGGCACACAGTATCGGGGCTTCTGACCATGCTCGCGGCCGTCGCATTCTGCGACAAAGCATATCCTCCTGTTTTCTTTTCAGCCTCTTGGTCGCTGCCGTGGGTGCCGCCATTGCATGGCCGTTGCCTCACTGGCTGGGAGGAAAGGAAAACATCTGCCCTGATGCCTCAATATATTTCCTGGTGTTTGTGCTTGCCCTCCCTTTGTTTACCATGAACTATCTTGGCGGTGGCATGCTCCGTTGCAGCGGCAACATGAAGGTGCCGGGAGGCCTGAACGTGCTGATGTGTGTGCTCGACGTAATTTTCAATTTCTTTCTTATATTCCCCACCCGCACAATTGCCATTTTCGGACTCGACATCACCATGCCGGGAATGGGCATGGGTGTGCTGGGAGCAGCCCTCGGCACGGCAGCGGCGGAGATTATTACAGCAGGCCTGATGATGTGGTTCCTGTGTTTCCGTCAGGATGGGCTTGCCATTTCAAAGGAAAAAGGGAGCTTCAGGCCGCAACGGGAGATTATAAGGAAAGCATTGAAGGTGTCGGCGCCAATGACTCTGGAGCACGTGGTGATTTGCGGCGCACAGATTGCAATAACTGTTATTGTTGCGCCGTTGGGCGTTATGGCAATTGCAGCAAACGCATTCGCAGTCACGGCTGAAAGCCTGTGCTATATGCCCGGATATGGCATTTCCGAGGCTGCCACCACCCTCGTGGGGCAAAGCTACGGTGCAAAACGACAGGANCTTGCAAAAAGATTTGGCTACNTTACCGTAGGGATGGGAATGCNCACAATGACCGTNATGGGTGTGATAATGTATATTCTTGCGNCTGATGNTATGGNATTGATGAGTCCGGTTAAGGATATAATCGACCTTGGAGCGGAAGCGCTCCGCATAGAGGCGTTTGCCGAGCCCATGTTCGCAGCATCCATAGTAGCTTATGGTGTCATGATAGGAGTTGGCGACACTGTCGTTCCTGCAATCATGAACTTCAGCAGTATCTGGCTTGTCAGGGTCACCCTTGCCGCATGGCTTGCCCCCACAATGGGGCTTGCCGGAGTCTGGCTTGCGATGTGCATAGAGCTTTGCTTCCGCGGCGCCATATTCCTATGGCGGCTCTTCTCCGGAGCTTGGCTTAAGAAAGGGCTGTAGATAATGATAAATGATTAACGATTAATGATTAATGATAAACGATTAATGATTAANGATTAATGATTAANGATTAANGATTAANGATTAATGATTAAATATTTATTTTGAATCCTTAATTTTAATCTCGTTAAGATCCTGAGAATTCCGGCTCCCTTAGCGCCCCTAAAGCCCTTAGCGCCCCTATCTCCTAAGACTGAAAACTGAAGACTGAAGACTGAAGACTGAAGACTTACTCCCTCCTACTCTTCCTCCAACCCCTTGGTCTCTTCGATGATGGCGTCATTAGTCTTTTGTGCCTTGTGATAAAGGACCATTACAAAGATTCCACCGATGATTCCGCCGATGATTCCACCGATAGCGCCACCCCAATTTACTGCCGAATCATCAGAGTGCATGACTGCCATTGAAAAAAAGACAAGCCAGATAATCGCCAGAGGAAGAGCAATACACGTCTGGACGAAACGCTCCTTCTTTTGCTTGATAAGCAGCTTGCGCACTTCAAGCATGGTGTAGGTGCCGAAAATTTTTGGTGAGACTCTGAATGTACGCCAGTCTAACGCAGTGTCTATAGCTCCAACTACTAAAAATGTAACTGCATACCATTGCGATATCTTGAAAAATGCACATGCAGCGGCAAAGAACAGGTAAAGGAAAGGGAGCATGAAGATTTCCGCCTTAACAAACGTATTCAGCCATGATGAACGCTGACGCATCACGGTGCGCATAAGGTTTTCATTCACTATCTGCTGCTTGTCGAGATTTCTCTTCATAGCAGCCATTTCTTCACGTAATATATCGAGTTCGTCCATATTCTTATAATGATTTCAATTTGTCTTTGATTCTTATTAGTCTCACCCCCACCGCTTTTGCCGATATGCCGACAATGGCGGCAATTTCATCGTAGGGCAAATTTTCAAGCCATAGCAACACGATTGCCCTGTCGAAGGGTTCAAGCCGGGAGATTCGCTCATGGAGCATCTTTGCCTGTTTGCTTTCGGGCGAGTCGCTCCCTATGACTTCGGGAGAGATGTCGAGCGGAACAGTCTTAACTCGTTTCTTGCGCTTGTAAGAGATGCAGGTGTTCATGCTCACCCTGTAGACCCACGAACGCAGACTCGCATCGCCACGGTAGGAGTCTTTTCCTTGCCATAGGCTTATCAATACCTCTTGAAAGAGATCATCAGCCTCTATTTTTGTCTCCGTAAACATATAGCACACCGAATAGATGGTGCTCTTATGCTCCATCACAAGGCGCTCGAAGTCAAAGGTCTGATTGTTTTTCATTTTTGCAGTTAATATTGATGTTCGAATATATAGACGCAACAACCTCGATAAAACTACATATACACTCAAAAAAATTAAGGCAGCCTTATATGCAGCTGCCTTATTTTTTACTTTTTCATTTTTCCTTGGATAAAGTCAGAAGCTTTTTCCTTGATGTTTTCAATAACTTCCTTGCCTTGTTCTGACTTGGCAAATTCCTGTACTTTCTCGACTACTCCCTTCAAGTTTTCGTCGTTCATGAGGCTCGCAGCCTTCTTCTGGATGTCTTCAAACATAATATTCGAGTTTAAGGGGTGATAACCTAATAACGCACACATCCCCTTTTTGGTTTAGACCTGTAGGGATGCACCCTGGTGCATCCGCCCAAAAGCAATGGTATGAACCCGATATATCGCGTCCCTTAGGTTGTTTTAGTCAATTGAAGAGGTTATTGCGGACCCGGTCAAGGAAAGCTTTCATAGCCACCGAATCATGACGGTCTATAATTCCTTTCAGTTCCGTGAGGTGCTCTTGAATTAGATCGAGCTGTGAGGAAGTGTGGGGGTTAAATAGAATCTCCGTCAGCAGAAAATCATCTTCATTCATAAGGCCATGCGCTATCGCCATGTGGCGCTTGAAAGTAGTGCCGGGGGCATCCTGATGCTTCATCACGCTGCCAAATACCAACGTGGATGTAAACGGAATCGAAAGGGAGTAGGCGATTGTCTCGTCGTGTTCTGCAAAAGTATAGTCTTCGATATGCAGACCAAGTTTCTTATAGAGGGATCGGAAAAATTCCTTTCCTTCTTCATCTCCTTCCTTAATAATTATGGCATTCTCGCTTGAAAGATTGCTCAGAGAGGCGAAAGTGGGGCCAAACATTGGGTGGGTGGAGACAAACCGATAACCTTTTTCGGCATAAAACTCGGGAAGGCCGGTCTTTACGCTGGCAATNTNGCNTAGTATTGCANTCTTAGGANTNNAGGGAAGGANTTTCTNGAAAGCTTCTTTAGTAAATTTCACTGTGGCGGCATTAATCACTAATTCCGGCTCAAAGGGGAGAGCCTCTTCCGGCGTCATGAACCGCTGCACATTGAAAGTAAATTTTAAATGTTCAGGATTCGGATCGTAGATAGCCACCTCATGGTCGAAGCTGAGCAAATCGCAGAAAAACGATCCCATCTTCCCCGCCCCTAATATCAGTATTTTCATAATTGTCCTCTTCTTTNGNNATNNAAAANTAANAAAAAATATTGAGTTACNTGCTTANTTTTNAGTATTNTTACTAATTTTGCATAAAATACATTATGATTCTTTTATGATGAATGAATTAATTCCAAATTATGGCCAATATAAAAATTTTTTAGCTTATCAAAAAACAGATTGCATCTATCAGATTACCTACTATTTTTGCAATAATTTCCTGGGAAAGGGCGACCGGACAGTTGATCAAATGATACAGGCGGCGAGAAGTGGAAAGCAAAATATCATAGAGGGAAAAAGCGCGGCTGCAACTTCTGCAAAAACCGAGTTACGCTTAATTAACGTGGCTAAGGCAAGTTTAATGGAACTTTTAGAGGATTATGAAGATTTTCTAAAAACGAGAATGTTTCATCAATGGGAAAAGGGTTCATCTGAATATGAGGCTATGAGAAAGCTTGGACGGGAACATAATGAAGCTTCATTTTATATGAATCTAATTCAGACTCGACCTCCTGAAACCATAGCAAATATGGCCATTATTCTTATTAAACAAACTGATTATATCCTATTTAGATTATTAAAGCGCCTTTCTGAAGATTTCTTAAAGAATGGAGGCTTTTCAGAAAGGATGACAAAACTTAGAAAGGATAAGAGAGGGTATTAGGGGCTTTAGAGGCCTTAGGGGCCTTAAGGGCTTTAGGGACATTAAAGATGTAATAGAATTTGCATTATGATAACAGGAATAAGCGGAGGTATAGGCAGTGGGAAGTCGGTGGTGAGCCGGATTCTAAGGCTTCGTGGCTTCGCAGTCTACGACTGCGACAGTGAGGCAAAAAGAATTATGGACTGTTCTGAAGAAGTCCTTGAAGCACTTCATAGCAGATATGGAGAATCCGTTTGCCCACCGGGAGGACCGATATGCCGTTCTGAACTCGCACGCCGACTTTTTGGCAGCGATGAAGAACGGCTGTGGCTAAATTCTCTTGTCCACAGGCTCGTCCGCGAAGACATTGGGAAATGGCATGATGAGCAGACGAAGAAAGGGAATGAAATCTGCTTTGTGGAATCAGCTATTCTGGCATCTTCAGGTCTGGCTAAGATGTGTAGTGAAATCTGGCTTGTGACAGCAAGCGATAATGTGCGAATTTCACGGGTTCAAGCTCGCGACTCACTTGATGAAAAGGAGATATGCAGACGCATAAGAAGCCAGGAGAATGAAAATCAGCTTTTGTCTGAAACGGATATTCCAGTCCGGATTATCGATAATTCCGGTTTGGAACCACTGTTACCCGCAACCACGATGACAACGCCGTGAACAATACAGGCTCCGGCTACCAAGCCAGAGCCTCAATCCGCCGGAGCCATCCATTCCTGAACTTGCGGTTACGGAGCCGGCTTGCGCAGATGCGCTCCGTGTAGGCAATGCGCTCTCGCTTCAGCAAGGCAAAAAGAGCAGCCGGCTCGCGGGAATTTACAGCACCCAGTGTCTTAGGGCCTACAATCCCGTCGGCTGAGACACCAAGTGCTTTCTGTGGAATCGTGATTCCGTAGCTTCCACTCGTCCACACCCAGTCTACAAGCATCTCTGCCACCGGCTGCGATGCTATTTTATCTGCTTGCCAACGATCCCAAAACATTGTCTTGAGTATATCCCGCCATTGCTCATAAGTCAGGTTCCGGAGTCCAACGGCTTTTGACACCCCCATCCCCTTCTTTCGGCAATATTCCTGATAAGTCTTCAGAGTCACACCAACCATTGTCTGGCCGCCGCTGTCGTCCGGATCATAAGAAATGCCTTTCTTTCGAGCTTTCTCATAAAGAGAGATAAGATTCATATTGTTTTTTTCAGAAACTCCCGTCTCGAAATATATGATGAATGGAATGAGTCTATCAATTATTGCCATAACACCTGTTTTTCCCCCTTAGAAGCACCACGATTAAAAACCCCGCAACAAGCAAGGCAATCAAAAATAGGGCATTATAGGATTTAGCTCCGGATTCCCGGTTCTTCTTCTCCTTAACAGTAGAAATAGACGCAGATGCTTGTGACGCCTCAGCAACGGAATGTGTCAGAGTACTGTCTGAAATAGAAACTTCTTGAGTCCTATTCGCAATTGTTGCGACATCCACAGCTTGTAAAGCCGCCACTCCCGTCAGTGTCACCCTGCCGTCAGGATAAAACTCTATCTCCCCGCCATCTTCAAGAAACTCAACCCTCTCCCCTCTTTGCTCTGAAAGGATGCTGACATTCGAATTTTCCAATTGGTTTGAGACCTGCAAGACCTCCATCCGCGAAGAAACGCTATCCGAGCAACTGAATTCTTGCTCCTCTATAATCATTTCCTTATGGCTCCGGCATCCCACAATCAACAAGACCGCACAAACCATAATTATTCTCCTAATAATAAACAACATACAATTCACCATTAATTCATAATTAATCATTAATCACTAATCACTAATCGTTAATCACTAATCATTTATCACTAATCGTTAATCATTGATCGCCGGCTCTCGCCGATTGCAACCGATAACGAGACATTTGCGGGCATCCGCATCAGCAAGCTTCAGCTCCGCCTCGTGCCTTCCATGAATCTCGCCAATACGCAAGCTCTGCTCCTCACGCAGTTCAGCATATAGGGCATCAATCTTTGCATCGCGCTCTGCAAGTCGTTTTTCAAGCCAATCAATCTGCGAACGTCCGTTTTCATTCTCCACCGCCACTACCGAAGCCACCTCCTCGCGATGTTTCAACTTTCGCGTTTGCAACCACCGTATTGCCTCCATAAGGCCTTGCACACCGCCTATCGTGCCGGCGAGTGCCATTACATCTGAGATTTCCATTTTCAAAATTATTTTTTGCACAAAATTAAGGCGACCCGGAGACCCGGCCGCCTTATCTTGCAAAAATTTCAATCATCGAAACTTTTAAAATCCGCATATTTTCAGTAATTTTGCATAGAAAAATCTCACATTATGAAAACTAAACTTATAACCCTCTTTCTTCTGCTTTCTGCGTTCTTCAATCTTAATGCAGAATATATAGTGCATCCGTGGGAAGGAAAGACCGTGGCATATTTCGGTGATTCCATCACTGACCCACGCAACAAGGCAAGCGACAACAAATATTGGAATCTCCTAAAGGAATGGCTTGGAATCACCCCTTATGTCTATGCCGTAAGCGGCAGGGAATGGAACGATATTCCCCGGCAGACAGGACTTCTAAAATCAGAGCATGGCAGTGACTTCGACGCTATTATGATTTTTATGGGAACGAACGACTATAACAACGCCGTGCCTCTCGGAAGATGGTATGACGAATCAATGCAGACAGTGGAATACGGACATCGTTATGAAAAACGCCCTGAAGCACGTATGCATAGGGTGCCTGCAATGGATCCTGACACCTACAAAGGGAGAATCAACATAGCCCTTGATTCCCTGAAACGTACTTTCCCCGACAAGCAGATAGTGCTTCTTACCCCCATCCACCGCAGCGGTTTCTATGCCAATGAAAAGAACTGGCAGGTGCCGGAAGATTATGCCAACAGATGCGGTGAATATCTTGATGCTTATGTAGATGCTGTTGTTGAAGCCGGTAAGATCTGGTCGGTTCCGGTGATAGACCTGAATTCACTATGCGGATTATATCCCCTTCTTGATGAACATGCCCCCTATTTCCATAATGCCGACACCGACCGCCTTCACCCCAACAATGACGGCCACCGGCGCATGGCACGTACCCTCTACTATCAGCTCCTCACAATCCCCTGCACCTTCTGATCATTCACAAACCGAGCGCAACTAAAACCCTGAACTAAAGGCTCAGACACCAAGACCGGCAGATATGTCTTAATGCTATCATTCCTTTAACGCAAAATTAGCAAAAATGTGCTGAATACGGAAATATTAGCAGATAGGCTCTCAGAGTATACTCATGGAAATATCATCGCATGTGCAAAGATAGCACATAATAAAAAAGGCGACTTCCGAGGAAGTCGCCTTTCTATTTTAAATTTTGCAATTCTGCAATTCAATTATGCATTAAGCATTATGAATTATGAATTAGCATAATTACTTGCGGATAAACTTCTTACCGTTCTGGATAAGGATACCCTTAGCGTCAGCGTTAACGCGAACACCCATCACGTTGTAGATAGGAGCGTTCTCGTCGTTGTTATCAACAGCCTGAATTCCCTCAACAGCAGCAGCAGTTGCAAACACTACTTCAGGAAGTTCATCCTGTGCAAGGTAAGTAACAGCAGGTTCTTCTTCTGAATCAGTGAAGACGAAACCTGCACCGACGCATTTTGTGCCAAGACCTGAGAAATAATATGAGTTGCCTTTAAGCACATTAAAGGTCAAGAAGCCGGTACCTTCACCCGGAGCCTTATCTAAACCAGCAACCTTCCAGGGGAACTCAGGCTTATCCTGACGGGGCTCTATATCTACCATAACAGCCGAGCCACCATCCGGCTTAGACTCTGCCCAAACTTCGTTGCCATCTGCATCTTTCCAAAGTTTAAGACCTTCAGCATTCTTAACCTGCTCCGTAGCAGCGATGAAATATTTGGAAGCATCTTGTGCGCCGAAATCAATATAGCCTTCATCATCACCTGAGGTATGGGCGGGAAGAGAGTAGTTAATCTTATAGTCGGCACCGGCTACACCGAGAGTGTAAGGAAGAGCTCCGGTCTTGCCTTCAAAAATTAAATACTGCTTGTTTGGATTGATATTGGTGAAAACGGTCATCCAACCATCTTTCTTGGCTTCAATCAGAAAGACAGCACCTGCTGACATCACACCAGACTGATAGCTCACGAATGTCGGATTTGCGTTACCCACAGCACCGCTGAAGTCGCTGAGTTTTATAGGTTCACTTTCACCTACTTTGACTGTTTTGTAAGTTTTACCGGCACTTGATGTTCCCCAGCTGTCATCATAAGCGAGTGCAAAAGATCCTGCTTCGTTGTCAAGGAGAACTGTACCTCCTGCAATTGCAGCCTTGTCTTTTGCGAGACCTGCTGCCGCTGCATCTTCAGCAGTAACAAGACCAATTACAGTCTGAGCACTTACCATGCTCGCACATGCAGCAAAAGATAAAAGAAGTAATGATTTCTTCATGTTTTGATTGTTTAGATTGTTAATTAATTATTTGTTGTTTGACAGCAGCGGGGCGAACCCCGCTACTGCTTTTAATATTATTGTTTTCTGCCTGAGAAGCTATAGACAAATTCCACCTCCCTACGTCCGCTTCTTACAATCTTGTTGTAGTTCATAGAAGCCACACCTTCCGGACTAACCTTGCCATAGAATGTAGTGCCAAAAGGATTACTCGCATAATAGTTCCAATATGTAAGATCACCTGAACTCAACCTCGTGATATTGCACACTGATGTGTCTTCATTGAGACCAAGTTCAATTCCGTTTGCAGACACGGTCATAACAGAAACGTTGTTCCCTTTTTCCTCGTCTACAGAAAATGTGATTGAACCTGACCCGGTCTCAACTGCATTTGTTTCTAAATTAGTCCGTGTCCATTCTCCGACGTAAGTGCCTGCAACGAGTTTCTCAGCATTGTCAAGGCCGCCGGTTGAGGGTATCTCATCGTGCTTGTCGTCGCATGCAGTCAGCCCAAGCATCAGCGCTATGCAAAAGAATATTGATTTATATATTGCTTTCATTTTTCGTTGTTTTTTGATTTTTTAGTAGCCCGGATTCTGATCTGCAGAAGTGAGTGCGGTGTTGTTGTCGATTTCAGACTGAGGTATCGGCCTGTACCATTTGATCTCACCCTGAGCGTTACACATCTTGCTGACCTCGTTCATGAAACGGCTGAATTCGAGATTGTATCTCACAAGCTGTTTAGTGCGGCGAAGATCAAAGTAGCGGGTTCTCTCTGCATAACATTCACGTGCACGCTCGTCAAGAACGAGGTCAAGAGGAACGAATGTGAAGCTCATGCTTGTCACGTAGGGAGCCTCATAAGCACCGAAAGATGCGAGTTCAGGAGCACCGGCTCTCTTTCTTACTGCATTGATCTTTGCAAGAGCGGAAGCCTCATCTCCGGCAAGCAGATATGCCTCAGCTGCCACAAGATACATCTCGCTGACGTGGAGCAACGGTATGTCGCGGTAATCCTGACCGCCTGTCACTGCACCACAAGTCGGATCGTCATACTTGGTGACGGTTGTGCCGTTGTTTGCTGACTCGCGGATGAAGTCAGTATATTCTACAGTCTTCTTTGAAGGCATTGTGCCGTT
>WFLX010003902.1_pt1 | contig 18427 bp, 12 predicted proteins | sample 4967041 | NCBI WGS metagenome assembly WFLX01 (sample SAMN12857096, study PRJNA449069) | gut metagenome | isolation source: stool from male and female vole | host: Microtus ochrogaster | place: USA:Florida | collected 2017
CAATGCTGAAAGGCTCCATCATCGTGAGCTCTTCGAGGATCTTCAGCGACTCCTCCGGATCATGCGACTGTGAAATCTGACACAGCTCGTAGAGGAATGTGGGCGGATAGGTGGTGAGCCCNGCGATNTTCTTCCGGTTGTCGAGCAGCCACTGATAGAGTCCGAGCTCCTCGGCGGTGCTGCACAGCTGAATTATCTCCTCGTCGTTGAGCTCGGCTCTTGTNGCGAGTAGGGTGTCNAGCTCCTTGCGTGCCTCATCCTTTCCGGTGTGAGCCACACGCATGGCCGTTAGCCGCTTTATGACCGAGTCGTCTGGCAGGTTTCCGAGCGCTCCTACAGCCGCCTCGTCGTCCAGCCCAAGATAAAACAGAGCCTTGCGCTCGGCCAGCTGAGTGCTCGACGGATATAGCCTCTCTCCGCAAAAAAGCACTTCGAGAGCTATATACCGGTCGTGGATATCGCTCGCATAGTCGTAGAGCTCGACAAGGTCTGCCTCATCGAAAAACATTGTCCGGCGATCCGAAAGCAATTCTGCCCGGAAACGCTCATAAAGTTCCTGACGGCTGTCGCCGGGTGAATTGAATGAATCGTTAGCCATTCTTCTTCTGTTCTTTCTCCCAGCTATCCTTCAGGGCTATGGTGCGGTTGAACACAAGCGCATCGGGACGGCTGTCGTAGTCGGGGGTGAAATAGCCCACGCGCTGGAACTGGAACCGCGTACCGACATTGGCGTTCTCGGCAATGAAAGGCTCAACCTTCACGCCCTCGACCACTTTAAGCGAATCGGGATTAAGCAGCTCGCGAAAATCGCGCTCTGTCTCAGCCGAAGGATTCTCGACATTAAACAGACGGTCGTAGAGCCTTACTGTAGCATCNACGGCAGTGGCGGCATTGACCCAATGGAGTGTGCCCTTGACCTTGCGCATCGACCCCGGCATACCGGAGCGTGTCTCGGGATCGTAAGTGCATTTCAGGGCTACGATGTTGCCGTCGGCATCTTTCTCCACCTCCTCACACTTGATGATGTAGGCACCCTTCAGGCGCACCTCTCCGCCGGGGGCAAGGCGGAAGAATTTCTTCGGAGGATTCTCCATGAAGTCGTCNCGCTCGATATAGATCTCGCGGCTGAAAGGCATCTGATGGGTACCTGCAGCGGGATCCTCGGGATTATTCTCCATCTCGACCATCTCGGTCTGACCCTCGGGATAGTTGGTGATGACGACCTTGACAGGATTCATCACGGCCATAGCGCGGGTAGCGGTGGCGTTCAGATCCTCACGCACGGCATGTTCAAGCAGAGCAACCGAGTTGAGAGCCTCATATTTGGTATAACCTATGCGGTCAACGAAGTTGCGGATCGACTGAGGGGTGAAACCGCGGCGGCGCATACCCGAGATAGTCGGCATACGGGGATCATCCCATCCGGCCACCAGCCCCTCNTTGACAAGCTGGAGCAGCTTGCGCTTGCTCATCACCGTATAGGTAAGGTTCAGGCGGTTGAACTCGATCTGACGGGGGCAGTAGCTTTCATCGGCAAGCTCCTTCACGAAATACTCGTAGAGCGGACGGTGAACGACAAACTCAAGAGTGCAGATCGAGTGGGTCACACCCTCGAAATAGTCGCTCTGACCGTGGGCGAAGTCATACATGGGATAGACCTTCCATGTGGTGCCGGTGCGGTGATGGGGAGTCTTTATGATGCGATACATGATCGGATCGCGGAAGTGCATGTTGGGATTGGCCATGTCGATCTTGGCGCGGAGCACTCGCGCACCCTCTTCAAACTCGCCCTTGTTCATCCTCTCGAAAAGATCAAGGTTTTCCTCGACCGAGCGGTTGCGGTAGGGGCTCTCGGTGCCNGGCTCCGTCGGAGTGCCCTTCTGGGCCGCTATCTGCTCCGAGGTCTGGTCGTCAACGTATGCCTTGCCCTCCTTGATCAGGCGGATAGCAAGATCATAGAGCTGAGGGAAATAGTCGCTCGCATAATACTCGCGGTCGCCCCAGTCGAAGCCCAGCCAGTGGATATCCTCGCGGATAGCATCGACATACTCCACATCCTCCTTGACGGGATTGGTGTCGTCGAACCGGAGATTGCATGTGCCGCCAAACTTCTCGGCCACACCGAAGTCCATGCAGATGGCCTTGGCATGTCCGATATGGAGATAGCCGTTGGGCTCAGGTGGGAAACGTGTGTTGAGGCGTCCGCCGTTTTTGCCGGCTGCAAGATCGTCGGCCACTATCTGTTCTACAAAGTTCAGGCCCTTGCCTGCGGCCTCCTGGGCCTCTGCTTCAACTACTTTTTCTGCCATTGTAGGAGGAATATTGCGATGTGATTTTGGTTTTCGGTTGATAAGGAGGCTGCCGCTACGGCACACCTCGACAATTAAGCGGCAAATTTACTCAAATTCCCCCAATCCTCCAAAACAACTGTCCCGTCCCACCCTCACGATCCGCTTTTTAATTAGCACGGATATCATTTTANNTCCTCCCGATCCTATCTCATTTGAGTATTTTAGTTAATTTTGCGCCATGACCCGACACACACATTAATCCAATCTGCAATGAAAAACTTGTTTCTGGCATCAATCTTTGCAATAGCCCTTACCGCCACAGGCTCGGGCTGTTCCGGCCATCAGTTCACCCACACACTCCGCCCCTCATCAAGCGATCTTGCTTTCGATTCCCTCGCTACTCGCTGGGACGAGGCCATACCTTTAGGCAATGCCACTGTCGGTGCCCTCGTCTGGCGCAACGGCGACAAACTGCGTTTCTCTCTCGACCGCACTGACCTGTGGGATCTCCGCGCAACCGACTCCCTTTCGGGTCCCAACTTCTCATTCGAATGGGTCAAGGAGCATATCCGCTCGGGCAATTACACTCCCGTCCAGGAAAAACTCGACTATCCCTACAGCCGGGAACCGGCTCCCTCGAAAATTCCTGGAGCCGCACTCGAATTTTCCATCGCATCGCTCGGACTCCCCGACAGCATACGCCTCTATCTCAACGATGCCCTTTGTGAGGTAAGTTGGCCCGGAGGTACGCGCCTGATCACCTTTGTGGAGGCCGGATCTCCGGTAGGTTGGTTCCAGTTCACCGGCCTGCCCGACAGCAGTACCATCACTCCCGTCATAGTGCCCCCGGTCTATCAGGCATCTGACACGATCCGGAGAGTGAACGACCACTCCGGCGCATCGCTCGAACGGCTGGGTTACACTCAGGGAACCCTCACGCAGACCGACGGTTTCGCACTTTACACTCAACCCGGATTCGGAGACTTTGTCTATGAGGTTGCCTCAGCCTGGGATCGCGACGGAGCAACCCTCACCGGTGTCTGGTCTATAGCATCATCCCTCTCGACAGACAATGCGGCCAATGAAGTCAAGCAAGCCCTCAAGCGAGGTATCAACCATGATTTCATTACGCATCTGTCATATTGGGACAAGTTCAACAACGCCTCTTCCGTCACTCTGCCCGATCCCCTGCTCCAGAAGCAGTATGACAACGAGATGTACAAACTCGGAAGCGCTTCACGCGAAAACTCCTATCCCATCTCGCTGCAGGCCGTATGGACGGCCGATAACGGTTATCTCCCGCCGTGGAAAGGCGACTACCACCACGACCTCAACACTCAGCTCAGCTATTGGCCCGTTTACACCGGCAATCACCTTGAGGAAGGACTCGGCTATCTCAACACCCTTTGGGATCAGCGTGACACCTACCGAAAATACACCTCGGAGTATTTCGGGACAGAGGGCATGAATGTCCCGGGAGTTGTCACCCTCACGGGCGAACCGATGGGTGGTTGGAACCAGTACAGTATGTCGCAGGTATGCGGCGCATGGCTTGCCCAACACTTCTACAAGCACTGGCGCTACAGTGCCGACAACGGTTTCCTGCGCGACAGAGCATACCCGTTTGCCAAAGACGTGGCCATCTATATGGAGCAACAGAGCCGGCCCGGAGCCGATGGCATCCGCCGACTCGAATACAGCACCTCACCTGAGATCTTCGACAACACGTTGCAGGCCTGGTTCAAGGATATGACCAACTACGATCTCTCGCTGATGCATTTCATATTCAACGCCGCTGCGGAAATGGCCGACAGTCTCGGCCTCGCCGACGAAGCACAGCGCTGGCAGACAGACGCATCACAACTGCCGGCTCTCGACCTTCACACCGACGGCTCGCTCACTTTCGCCCCCGGATTCCCCTACGATCAGTCTCACCGCCATTTCTCACACGCCATGGCCATCCATCCCCTTGGTCTGATCGACCCGTCAAACGGACTCCACGACAAAGCTATCATCGACGCCACGATAGCCCGTCTTGACTCGATCGGCCCCGATTACTGGACCGGNTACTCCTANGCCTGGCTCGGAAATCTCAAAGCACGCAACCATGATGGCGAGGGTGCAGCCACAGCCCTGCGCACATTCGCCGAATCATTCTGCCTCCCCAACACATTCCATGCCAACGGCGATCAGTCCCGATCGGGTAAAAGCCGGTTCACCTACCGTCCCTTTACTCTTGAAGGTAACTTTGCCTTCGCCGCAGGCATCCAGGAAATGCTCCTTCAGAGCCATACAGGCACTATCCGTCTCTTCCCGGCCATACCTGCCGATTGGACCGATGTCAGCTTCACCACCCTTCGAGCCGAAGGCGGNATCCTTGTGTCGGCCGCTATGGTTGGCGGTGANCTCGGCGAAGTGACGGCAATAAGCGACCGTCCTACCAAAGCTACTTTTGCTTATAAGGCCAAAACCGTGACCGTCGACCTCCCCGCCGGGAAAGCNCAGAGAATTGTGTTTGACTAAATGTTAAGAAGTGCAAATTATTCAGCCCAGTGCTTAACATTTGCTAACCTTAGACACTTTTTACCTCTTCCGGCGTTAATACTTGAAAGGATTGGAGCTATCTTTGCCGATAACTCCTCTCTTTCCTTTCTCACATCCGAATCCTATTATGCCTAATATACTTACCTCTCTCGTAGAGCGTCAGGCACAGAAATATCCGTCCGACCGCACTGCATATTCCTTGTTTGATGCAGACAAGGCCATTTCGATTCCGACCTCATGGCAGAGCATGGCAGAGCTCACGAAGGCTGCCGCAGCAGCTCTGGAGATCCTCAATATCGGAGAGACCGACCGCATAGCCCTATTTTCAGGAAACCGTCCGGAACTTCTGATAGCCGATTTCGCCGCCTACGCCAACCGTGCTGTACCGGTGGCTATCTATGCCACCTCCTCGCTTGATCAGGTTGAGTATATTGTCAAGGACTGCGAGGCCTCCCTCATCATCACCGGCGACCAGAACCAGTATGACATCGCACGGCAGGCAGTGCGCAACGGCGCTCCCATCCGCCAGATAGTCACCTGCGAGCATGGTATCAGACGCGACTCCGACGATACCACGACCATCACCTTTGACGATCTCATCAGTCTCGGTCTGAGCGCCGGAGAAGCCTGCCACGCCGAAGTTGCGGCCCGCTCAGCCAGAGCCCTTCCGGAAGATATCGCCATCATCATCTATACCTCCGGCACCACCGGCGAGCCCAAAGGAGCCGTCCTTCCCCACAGCTGCTTCAACGCCGCCCTCCCCATGCACACGGAGCGCCTCACCATGCTCTCGGACGAGGACACTTCCGTCTGCTTCCTTCCTCTCAGCCATATCTTTGAACGCGCCTGGACCTACTTCTGTCTCTACAGCGGAATNAAGGTCACCATCAACCCCGACACCAAACGTATTCAGGAGTGTGTGGCAGCCGTGCGTCCCACNTGTATGTGCTCCGTTCCCCGCTTCTGGGAGAAGGTCTACACCGCNGTTCAGGAAAANATTTCCCGCATGGGCTTCATCCAGCGCACACTCGTGGCCCGCGCCCTCAANGTNGGCCGACGCAGAAACCTCCACTACAAGAGGCTCGGACTAAAAGTGCCCGCGCTGCTCGAGAAGGAGTATAATTTCTACTACAAAAAGATCTTCCTCAAGATGCAGAAAGCAATCGGCGTGGAAAACGGCAACATCTTTCCCACCGCCGGCGCCCCACTCTCCGCCACCATCGTCGAGTTCCTCCACTCATGCGGCATCAATATCGTCATAGGCTACGGACTATCCGAAACCACCGCTACCGTGTCATGCTATCCTCAGATAGGATTCGAGATAGGGTCGGTAGGCACCGTGCTTCCGGGGGTCGAAGTCAAGATAGCTCCCGACGGTGAGATTCTCGTCAAGGGTCCCACCGTGATGCGCGGCTACTACCGCAAGCCCGAGGCAACCGCCGAAGCCTTTACCGCCGACGGATGGTTCCGCACCGGCGACGCTGGCTACATCGANGAGTCCGGAGCTATCGTCCTCACCGAGCGAATCAAAGACCTTTTCAAGACTTCAGGCGGAAAATACATTGCCCCGCAGGCTCTTGAAAGCCGTCTGGGCGAAGACAAGTTCATTGATCAGGTGGCCGTCATAGGCGATCAGCGCAAATACGTCACAGCCATCATCATCCCGGCCTACGAAGCCCTAAAGGAATATGCCCGCTCTAAGAAGATCAACTATCAGAGCCTCGACGATCTGGTGAAGAACTCCGAGATACGCGCCATGATAGCCGACCGCATCGAGAAGCTCCAGAAAGGCTTTGCAGGATTTGAGCGCATCAAGAAATTTACCCTTCTGCCCAAGGCGTTCACCATGGAAGCCGGAGAGCTCACCAACACTCTCAAGATCAAGCGCCCCGTCATAGCGGCCCGCTATGCACGCGAGATCGAGGCGATGTATGCATGACATCTCTTAGCTCGATTCCCAACATTGTCAGCTCCATCTGTAGCCGCAGGGTGGATATCGGTCGGCAGTCGCTTGAGGCTCTGGCCGCTCATCTCACCGAATGTCGTTTTCCGCGCCGTCATCTCCTGATCAGCGAAGGTAGCATGAGCGGATTGGCCTACTTCATCGAGTCAGGCCTGGCGCGGTGCTACTGGATAGTTGACGGCGAGGANATCACCACTTCTTTCGCCACNGAAGGGGGGATGGCATTCAGCATGGACGAGGTCTACTATAACCGTCCNAGCGAAGAATATGTTGAGACGATGGAACCGCTCACGGCATTTGCCATACCGGTCGACATACTTCTCCACATCGTCGGCACCGACATAACGATGGCACGATGGTGGAGCGCCATCCATCAGGACGAATACCGGCGCCTCCACCGCAGCCACAAGGAGCGCCTCACGCTTCCTGCCGCCGAACGCTACCGCGAGTTCGCAGCACAGTTTCCCGAAGTGGCCCGTCGCGCCCGCCTCACCGACATAGCATCCTATCTCGGCATCAACCTATCCACTCTCAGCCGCATCAGGGCATCCATTTCTTGACGCAGGTCAAATTCCTTTCAGGTTTTAAGGCTTAACTTTGCAACCGAAAAGAAATCCAATCACCTGCTATAAAAATGTCCTTATCAACCATTCCCGTTCCACCTGCCTCGGTCAAGCCACGCTACGAGATACTCGACGGACTCCGCGGCGTAGCTGCCGTTCTCGTCATCTGGTATCATTTCTTCGAAGGATTTGCCACAAGTGCCGTAGACCAGATGATGAACCACGGCTACCTCGCTGTCGACTTCTTCTTTGTCCTCTCAGGTTTTGTCATCGGCTATGCTTACGACGACCGCTGGCGCCGGGGAATGACTGCCGGACGCTTCATGTTGCGACGCCTTATCCGCCTTCACCCAATGGTCGTCCTGGCCGTTATCTTTGGAGCGATTGCATTTCTCATTCAGGGCAGCGTGCAGTGGGACGGGACCCCTGTCTCGCTTCACCACGTTCTCTTAGCCCTCGTTCTCGGCATCTTCCTCATTCCGGCTTTTCCCGGCGTAGGCTACGAAGTGCGCGGCAACGGCGAGATGTTTCCTCTCAACGGCCCGAGCTGGTCGCTCTTTTTTGAATACATCGGCAGCATCCTCTACGCCGTCTGGCTCCACCGCCTGTCAACCAAGGCGCTCCGCGCCGTAGTCATCCTCTCAGGTTTTGGTCTGGCGGGGTGTGCCATCGGCAATATGTCGGGGTCATGGCATCTCGGAGTGGGGTGGAGTATGGCCGACGGTGGCTTCATCGGAGGCTTACTGCGACTGTCATTCTCCTTCTCCGCCGGCCTCCTTCTGAGCCGCAACTTCAAGCCGCGCCACATTCCCGGCGCCTTTTGGATCTGCACCGTCATGATTGCACTCCTCATGGGCTGCCCCTACGTTGGCGGCAATGCTCCCTCTGTGCTCAACGGCATCTACGACTCCATCGCCACCCTCGTTGTCTTTCCTGCAATAGTCTATGTGGGCGCGTGTGGAGTGACGACCGACCGCTTCTCAACAAGCGTCTGCAACTTTCTCGGCGCCCTCTCCTATCCGGTCTACATCATCCACTATCCCGTGATGTATCTCTTCTATGCCTGGGTGTGGGCCAACGGTCTCACATTCGGTCAGGTATGGCCAGTCTGCGCAGCAATCTTCGTCGGACTCATCCTCGAAGCCTGGCTCATACTGAAATTTTACGACGAACCTGTCCGCACCTGGCTCACACGCCGTCTGCTCAACAAGGCATCCTGATTTTCCTTAATCCCATATATGGCTGGATTTTATTGCAATGTCGCGGATTTTGTGTAACTTTGCAGCCATGATTACTCAGGAACAACTAAAGGATATACAGCAGCGGCGCGACGCTCTTTCGCGCTATCTTGATATTGACTCAAAAAAGATTCAGGTCGAAGAAGAAGAGCTGCGCACCCACGTCCCCGATTTCTGGGAACACCCCAAGGAAGCTCAGGTCCAGATGAAGAAAATCAAGGATCTTCAGGGCTGGATCAACGGATATGCCGAAGTGGCCAAAGCCACTGAAGAGCTTGAGCTCGCGTTTGACTTCATCAAGGAGGGCCTTGTTGAAGAAAGCGAGCTCGATGCCTTATATGCCGACGCACTCGCCAAGACCGAAAATCTTGAGCTCCGCAATATGCTCCGCCGCGAGGAAGATAAGCTCGGCGTGGTGCTTAAGATCAACTCGGGAGCCGGTGGCACCGAGAGTCAGGACTGGGCTCAGATGCTCATGCGCATGTATCTGCGATGGGCTGAGGATCACGGCTACAAGACCTCAATGGCCAACCTCCTCGAAGGCGACGAAGCCGGCATCAAGTCATGCACCATCAATATAGAGGGCGACTATGCCTACGGCTATCTCAAGAGCGAAAACGGAGTTCACCGACTCGTGCGCGTCAGCCCCTACAATGCTCAGGGCAAGCGTATGACATCCTTTGCTTCTGTCTTCGTCACACCTCTGGTCGACGATACAATCGAAGTGCGTGTTGACCCCGCCCTGCTCTCGTGGGACACTTTCCGCTCCGGCGGCGCCGGTGGCCAGAACGTCAACAAGGTCGAGTCGGGTGTTCGTCTCCGCTACCAGTTCACCGACCCCTACACCGGCGAGAAAGAGGAAATCCTCATCGAAAACACCGAGACCCGCGACCAGCCCAAGAATAAGGAAAACGCCATGCGTCAGCTCAAGTCAATTCTCTACGACAAGGAGCTGCGCCACCGTATGGAGGAACAGGCCAAGATCGAAGCCGGCAAAATGAAAATCGAATGGGGCTCGCAGATCCGATCATACGTCTTTGACGACCGACGGGTGAAAGACCACCGCACCGGACATCAGACATCTGACGTGGGCGGAGTGATGGACGGCGACATCGACGGCTTCATCAAGTCATATCTCATGGAATTTTCCGAAAAGGATCAGGACTGATCCCCCGCGACATATCATTATCAACGCAACTTAATCCGTAACATCACCAAAGGTTACAGACCAACCATATACAACAATGGCCCAGCAAGAAGAAGTTTTCAAGAAAATTGTGTCACACGCCAAGGAATACGGCTTTGTGTTCCAGTCATCCGAGATCTACGACGGCCTGTCTGCCGTCTATGACTATGGCCAGAACGGTGTAGAACTCAAAAACAACATCAAGCGCTACTGGTGGGATGCCATGACTCTCCTTCATGAGAATATCGTGGGTATCGATTCCGCTATTTTCATGCACCCCACCATCTGGAAGGCTTCGGGCCATGTTGATGCCTTCAACGATCCTCTGATCGACAACCGCGACTCCAAGAAACGCTACCGCGCCGACGTCCTCATCGAAGACGACATAGCCAAGCTCGACGACAAGATAGAAAAAGAGGTGGCCAANGCCCGCAAGCGTTTCGGCGACGGCTTCGACGAAGCTCTCTTCCGCCAGACCAATCCTCGNGTTGCCGAGATTGCAGCCACACGCGAAGCCCTCCATGAGCGCTTTGCCAAGGCTATGAACGACAACGATCTCGATGAGCTCCGACAGATCATAATCGACCGCGAGATCGTTTGCCCCATCTCCGGCACCCGCAACTGGACAGAAGTCCGTCAGTTCAACCTCATGTTCAAGACCGAGATGGGATCTACCGCCGACGGCGCTATGACTGTCTATCTCCGTCCGGAGACTGCCCAGGGCATCTTCGTCAACTACCTCAATGTCCAGAAGACTGGCCGTATGCGTCTGCCCTTCGGTATAGCACAGATCGGCAAGGCTTTCCGCAATGAGATCGTGGCCCGTCAGTTCATCTTCCGCATGCGCGAGTNNGAGCAGATGGNAATGCAATTCTTNGTACGCCCCGGCGAAGAGCTCAAATGGTTTAACCAGTGGAAAGAATGGCGCCTGAAATGGCACAAAGCNCTCGGCCTCGGCGACGAGAAATATCGCTACCATGACCACGAGAAGCTCGCACACTATGCCAACGCTGCCACCGACATCGAATTTGAGATGCCGTTTGGATTCAAGGAAGTCGAGGGCATCCACTCCCGCACCAACTTCGACCTCTCGCAGCATGAGAAATTCTCGGGCAAGAACATCAAGTATTTCGACCCCGAGCTCAACGAGAGCTATGTGCCCTACGTCATCGAGACATCGATCGGCGTTGACCGTATGTTCCTCTCCGTGCTCTGCTCAAGCTATGAAGAACAGCAACTCGAAGGCGGCGAGAAGCGCGTGGTGCTCCATCTCCCCGCTCCCCTCGCTCCCGTCAAGTGCGCAGTCCTTCCCCTTGTCAAGAAAGACGGTCTCCCCGAGAAGGCCCGTGCCATCGTTGACGATCTCAAATTTGATTTCGCCACACACTACGACGAAAAGGATTCTATCGGCAAGCGCTATCGCCGTCAGGATGCCATCGGCACTCCCTTCTGTATCACCGTCGATCACCAGACTCTCGAAGATGATACCGTCACCCTTCGTCACCGCGACTCGATGGAGCAGACCCGCGTTGCCATCGCCGACCTCCACCGCCTGATCCACGACAATGTGAGCCTCACTTCGCTCCTCCGTCGTCTCGGCTGATCTCTCTTCCATCATTTCCCCTCATCCTCAACATCCAGTTTATGAAAATTCTCAAGAAAATCATCGTTGCAGCCGCTGCCGTCATCATGGCCGCCGGTCTATCGTCCTGTAACTATAACTCGCTTGTCGAGAAGCAGCAGGGCGTGGATCAGGCCTGGGCCGAAGTTGAGAACCAGTATCAGCGCCGCGCCGATCTCATCCCCAACCTCGTTGCCACCGTNAAGGGTTATGCAACTCACGAGGAGGAAACATTCGAGAAAGTGACCGAGGCACGTGCCAAAGCAACCTCGATCACTATTGATCCGACCAATCTCAACGAGGAGACCCTTGCAAAATTTCAGGAGGCACAAAACGAGCTCTCGGGTGCCCTCAAGAGTCTGCTTGCCGTGACTGAGGCATATCCCGACCTGAAAGCCAACGAAAATTTCCGCGATCTTCAGGTTCAGCTCGAAGGCACCGAAAACCGTGTTACCACAGCACGCTCACGCTACACCGAAAGTGTCGCCGACTACAACTCCTCAATCAAGAAGTTTCCGACCGTGATCTATGCCGGGTGGTTTGGCTTTGAATCCAAACCCCAGTTCAAAGCCGATGCCGGTGCTTCACAGGCTCCTAAAGTTGAATTCTGATATGTCAGCACTCACTATCCTACGCCGCCTTGCCGCTCCTGCTGCCATTGCTCTTCTCGCCCTGGCTCCCATGTCGTGTATGAAAGACACCGACTGGGAACTCTACGAAACATGGCGCAACGAAAACAACGAGTGGTACATTGCCTGCACCAAGAAGACCAATCCTGACGGGACGCCTTACTACACCGCCCTCTCTCCGGACTGGTATCCTCAGTCGGGTGTGCTCATCCACTACTTCAACGACCGCAAGCTGACAGAGGGAAATCTCTCGCCGCTCATGACCTCGACCGTCGACATGATCTATATCGGTCATCTCTACAACGACTCGATCTTCGACTCGTCATACTCCAACACCCAATACGGCGACAGCATTTTCCGCACTCAGGCCTGCAATGTTATCGAAGGATGGCAGATAGCCCTCAACGATATGCGCGTCGGCGACANCTGCGAGGTAATAATCCCCTATCCTCAGGCCTACGGCTCATCGGGCAGCGGATCAATACTCCCCTACTCGACCCTGCGCTTCAATATGAAACTTGTCCGGATTCCGGGTTACGAAATTCCTGAACAGGCAATAAAGTAAATTGTAACAATAAGTGTTTCATAATGAAAACCTCCGGCTCCCCCACAGGGGCAACCGGAGGTTTTCTGTCTCGTATCACAATCCGGTTCAGATATTGACCCGGAGGGGAAGATCCCGCGATGATGAGCCAATGCTCACNGAGCCAACCGAAAGAGGCTGCCAGCTGTTGNTTGATGTATCGTAGCGACGCAAGGCCTCGGCCGGAACAATGATCTCGACCCTTCGGCGCTCACCGGGATTCAAGATTGTCTTGGTAAATCCCTTGAGCTCACGCACAGGCCNGCCGCTCGCTTCGGCCTTGTCCGGGGTTACATATACCTGCGACACCTCGGCACCCTGTCGGTCTCCCGTATTAGTCAGGACAAAGCTCACTATCAATGAATCACCCGACCGTCTTACCGCCGGATCAGAGTATTCAAAAGTAGTATAGGTCAAACCGTGTCCGAAGGGGAACAGAGGTTCCGTGCCCCGGCTGTCATAGCCGCGGTAGCCCGTGAACAGTCCTTCGCCATAATAGATCTTTTTCTCAGAGCGGGTCTCGTCATAGAATCCGTAGGCAGGAGAGTCCGACCATTTNCGCTCGATCGTAAACGGGAGATGGGCCGAAGGATTGACCGCGCCCGACACGATCTCGCCCACAGCGATGCCGCCGTTCATTCCCGGATAAATAGCGTGGATGATTGCCTTGGTCTTGTCGGCCCACCGGCTCATGTCGACACCGCCGCCTCCTGTCACTACTACAGCCGTCGCAGGATTGACAGCCAGCATACGGTCGACGAGCATATCCTGCCCGTAGGGGAGCTCAAACGGACGGTCGCGTCCCTCAAGCTCAACAGATCCGTCGAAGCCAATGCAGCAGACCACGGCATCGGCCATCGAAGCAATCTTTTCGGCCTCGCTGAAGTCAAGAGCGGAAGCGGGGATATATCCGAGCCGCATCTCTCCGGGTGCGATATTTACCCTTCGGTACTCGAGCTCAATGTCAATAGGCTTGCCGGCTACGGCAGGGATCTCGACAACGTCATAGAAAAAGGAGCAGTTGCCGCTACGGTCGAGCATCTCCTCTCCGTTGATCCTGAGCATACACGCGCCCTGACCATCAGCAAAGATTATGAGCGAATCATTGGTCATAGGAACTATTGATCCGCGCCACACGATGCGGTGAGTGTCCGAAAGAGAATCAACTCCCTGCGGATGACCCCACCACTCGTTGTTGATCCGGCGTTCATTACGGATCAGGACCGGGGCAGTGTCATTTTCGTCGGCATAATATTCAGCTCTAAGCCCCGGAGCACCGTCTGGCGATACGAACTCGGAGGTGGCGAATGCATTGCGTCGCAACCCCGACGAAACGCCTTCTGCATAAAACACCTCCGCATCAGGATAGGCAGCCATAATGCCGTCGAGGATGTTCCGGATATACCATGGATTGACCTTCGAACTGCCACCTCCGCCGTAGGTAATACCGTCGTTGCGGAACCGGCGGTCGCTGATTACGGAAGGATTGGCAGTTGGCCCCACAACCGCTATACGGCGGATCCTTTGCGGCTCAAACGGCAGAAGTGATTCGTCATTCTTCAGCAGGACAATTCCCTGTCTGGCTGCCTCGAGCGCCTTTTGATTACGTCGGGGACTGTAGATGGTGAGTGAGTCAATCTTCTGCGGACGGTCAAAAAATCCCATCTCGAAACATGGACGGTAAATGTTCATTACCTTACGGTCGATATCCTCCTCTTTGAGCAGACCGCGTTCCAAAAGGGGCTTAATGCTGTCTGCTATAAAATAGCTGTTGCTGCCCATTTCGAGATCAAGACCCGCCTTGGCGGCAGCGAGAGTGGAATGAGTCGCGCCCCAGTCGCTCATGTGCATACCNTCAAAATTCCAGACCTTNTGAAGCAACGAGTCGAGATACTCATTCTCCGAGCAATGCTGTCCGTTGAGCAGGTTGTAGCCGCTCATGATAGCCTTGAGATTCCCCTCGGTGACGAGCCTCTCAAACGGAAGGAGATAGATCTCACGCAGGGCTTCCTCGGCCACTTCGGTGCTCACAGTGTAGCGGTCNAACTCCTGATCATTGCCGGCAAAGTGCTTGACAACCGGCATGACTCCTCCCGCTGCAACGGCGTTGGTGAAAGCCAGTGCCATCTCGGATGTGAGCCACGGATCCTCTCCGAAATACTCGAAGTTGCGGGCACCCTTCGACGCACGGTAGATATTCACTCCGGGGGCAAGCATGAGATGGATGCCACGGGCCCGCCAGTCGTCGGCGTAAGCCCTTCCGGTCGCGGCGGCGAGATCAGGATCCCACGAGGCAGCTACCGACAGCGCAGCCGGATAAGCCGTCCCTCGCCCGAAAAGGCCCCAGGATGCGATTCCGAGCGGTCCATCGGCCATCTCAAACGCCGGTACACCGAGTCGCTCGCAGGGATGGAGGAAAAAATCATTGTAGCCGCTCAGCAGATCAATCTTCTCGTCAAGCGTCATCCGCGACACCAGATCGGCTGCCCTGACATCTGCCGGGAGGGCAGCATCGCGAAACGGATATTGTGTCACGGCACCGGCCATAATGGCGCACGAAGCAAAAATTGAAACACAAAAACTCTTTATCATGGTTAGAGTATCAAATAGGTTAAATACACCGCGTCGCCCCCCGACCGCTGCACCTGGCTGGCGGCAAGAAGACGACGGAGCATAAACACCCGCCACTCCGGAATGACCCTTCTACCGGCGGATGTATTAAAAGATTTTGCGGCAGGCTGCTTATTCTGCTTTGGGAGTAGCCTTACGGGCGGTGCGCTTGGCGCGTGCCGGCTTCTCGGCGGCGGGGGTGTCGACCTTAACGCCTGCAAGCTCCGGATCGATCATGATGCGACCGCAATATTCACACACAATGATCTTCTTGTGCATCTTGATCTCCATCTGGCGCTGCGGCGGGATGCGGTTGAAGCAGCCGCCACAGGCATTACGCTGGATATATACGATGCCGAGACCATTGCGGGCATTCTTGCGGATACGCTTGAAGGCGTTGAGGGTGCGCTCGTCGATCTTGGGTTCGAGTGCAAGTGCTTCGGCGCGGAGCTTCTCCTCGTCCTGCTTGGTCTCGCTCACGATCTCTTCAAGTTCGTGACGCTTCTCGTCAAGGATATGATTGCGGTCCACGAGCTCGGCTTCCGTAGCTTCGATCTCAGCTGTCTTGTTCTCTACCGCACGGGCATATTCATTGATGTGCTTCTCGGCAAGCTCTATCTCGAGGGTCTGATATTCAACCTCCTTGGTGAGAAGATCATACTCGCGGTTGTTTCGCACATTGTCTATTTGCTCGCGATAGATCTCGATCTGCTTCTGAGCTTCCTTTATATGGTTTTGCTCGGCAGCCGACTTGCGGCGCAGCTCTTCGATATCGGCGCGATACTTCTCGATTCGGGTGTGGAGGCCTTCAATCTGATCCTCAAGGTCACGGACTTCAAAGGGGAGCTCACCGCGGACAAAACGTATGCGATCTATCTCTGAGAGAATAGTCTGGAGCTTGTAGAGGGATCTGAGGCGCGACTCTACGGAGAGGTTTTCAGCCTTGCTTTTTGATGTTGTAGCCATTCGATGAAAAATGGGTGTATGGGAGTATATGGCAAAATGCTCTAAGACTATGAGTCTCAGGCATATACTATTGGATTAGCAACGTCCGAAGCGGACATTCGGATTGCAAAGTTACTAAATTTTTCTGAAATAAGGCGATAAAAAATATTTCTTGCGATGGATTCACTCTCATGATGGCCTATATCGGCTATCATAAGGGTGTCGGATCCATGTTCGAGAAAGTCATGATAGCGCGTGTCCGATGTCAGGAAAGCCTGGGCACCGGCAGCATGCGCCTCCTTGACGAGCGACGATCCCGATCCCGTGCATAGAGCCACGCGGATTATTCTGTCGGCAGACGAATAGCGGTCGATGGCCGACGAACATCTCACGACCGGCGAGCCGAATCGTGATTTGATCAGATCGACAAATTCCGGTCCTGAGAGCGGCAACGGCAGATTGCCCACTGCGCCGAGTCCGGCTCCGGGCATCACTGACGAGGGNTCCAGAGGCTCGATGTCCCCGAGTCCGATAAGTTCTGCCGCNTGGCGGTTAAGTCCGTGNGGCGACTTATCGAGACTGGTATGCGCACTGTAGACCGTCACTCCGCCGCNNATGGCTCGTTCGATGGTCCGCTGCTGGTCATTGGCTCCGATGATCTGTCGGGGTGCCTTGAAAATCAGCGGATGATGGGCCACGACAAGATTGCAGCCGTGAGCGATGGCCTCCTCCACAACCTTTTCGGTCGGGTCGAGGGCTATCATCACGCCGGTGCACTCCNTGTCTGTGTGTCCCACCTGCAGGCCGGAGTTGTCCCACTCCTCCTGAAGCGAGAGCGGAGCCTCTGCCTCTATTGCAGATATTATCTCTGAGATGCGGGGCATCGGATCACTTTTTCGCCTGACCTTCCTCCGCAGGAAGAACCACGTCGATCGAAAGCTCTTCAAGCTGCGAGGCATCGATCTCCGAAGGAGCGTCTATCATCATGTCGCGGCCCGANTTATTTTTCGGGAANGCGATGGTGTCGCGGATCGAATCGAGACCGGCAAGGATAGCGACGAAGCGATCGAATCCGAAAGCCANACCTCCATGAGGAGGTGCGCCATATTTGAAGGCATTCATCAGGAAGCCAAACTTATATTGCGCATCGGCCTCGCTCAGGCCNAGNAGGCGGAACATGTGATCCTGCAGCTCTGCATCATGAATACGGATCGAGCCACCACCAAGCTCATTGCCGTTGACAACCATGTCATAGGCCGTGGCGCGCACAGCACCCGTATCGCTATCGAGCTTATCGACATCGTCGGGGTTGGGAGCCGTAAAGGGATGATGCATGGCATAGAAGCGCTGAGTCTCGTCGTCCCACTCGAAGAGAGGGAAGTCGATCACCCAGAGGCACGAGAACTTCTGCGGATCGCGAAGGCCGAGGCGTGAGCCCATCTCCAGACGGAGCTCACACAGCTGCTTGCGTGTTGCCATTGTCTGACCGGCAAGGATCAGCATCAGGTCGCCCGGTTTGGCACCGGCGCGCTCGCCCCATGCTGCAATCTGCTCGGGTGTGAAGAACTTGCCCACCGAGCTCTTGATTGATCCATCGGCCTCAAACTTAACCCACATCATGCCCTTGGCGCCGATCTGCGGACGCTTAACAAAGTCGGTGAGCTCGTCGAGCTGCTTGCGGGTGTAGCCCGCACAACCCGGAGCCACTATGGCGCCTACATACTCAGCCGAGTCCATGACGGCAAAGCCTGAGTTTTCAGTCAGATCCTTGAGCTCTACAAACTCCATGCCGAATCGGGTGTCGGGCTTGTCAGAGCCATAAAGACGCATAGCGTCGGCCCATGTCATGCGTGGGAATGGNTCCTTGAAGTCTATATCCTTTACATATNTGAAGATATGCTTTACCAGTCCCTCAAACATATCGAGCACATCCTCCTGCTCCACAAACGACATCTCGCAGTCGATCTGTGTAAACTCAGGCTGACGGTCGGCGCGCAGATCTTCGTCGCGGAAGCATTTCACGATCTGGAAATAGCGGTCAAATCCGCTCACCATCAGAAGCTGCTTGAAGGTCTGCGGACTCTGGGGCAGAGCGTAGAACTGACCGGGATTCATGCGCGAGGGCACCACAAAGTCGCGCGCGCCCTCGGGAGTCGACTTGATCAGCACCGGAGTCTCCACCTCAAGGAAACCGTGATCCGAGAGATAACGGCGGATCTCGAAAGCCATGCGGTGGCGAAGCTCGAGATTGCGG
>WFLX010186923.1_pt1 | contig 18421 bp, 17 predicted proteins | sample 4967041 | NCBI WGS metagenome assembly WFLX01 (sample SAMN12857096, study PRJNA449069) | gut metagenome | isolation source: stool from male and female vole | host: Microtus ochrogaster | place: USA:Florida | collected 2017
CCGTGCATGTCGGGTTTGAGGCGGACTATATTCCCGGTATCTGTGTGCCGCGCTTTGACGCTTACGCGGCGTTCGCGCCGGAATTCCTGATCGGCTCGGTGCATTATGTGTATGACGGCGGCACGTTGTTTGCCGTTGACCACACGCCGCAGATCCTGCTGGACGCGGTGCGCACGGTATACCGGGGCGACGCGCGGCAGCTGGTGGGCGCATATTTTGCCGCCGAGCGCGCCATGCTTGGTGCTGGTGATTTTACGATTGTCGGCCACGCGGATCTTATTCGCAAGTTCAACGGCAGCATACGGCTGTTTGACGAGCGGGACGACTGGTATAGGCGTGAGGTGCAGGAGACCGTGCAGGCAATCGCGCGCGCGGGCGTAATCGCAGAAATCAATACGGGCGCAATCAGCCGGGGGCACATGCGCGACCCGTACCCATCGGACTATATGCTTTCCCTGCTCAGAGAGAAGAACGTGCCGGTTATGATAAATGCCGACGCGCACACGGCGGACGCGTTGGACTGCGCGTTCGACTGCGCCCGCGCCCGTGCAAAGAAAGCCGGCTATACGGAGACGGCATATCTTGCGGACGGCGCGGTGCGGTTCTGCGCGCTGTGACGCGCCCTAGCGGTTTCTGCGCTCGTCAGTCGTCTTGCATTCGATGCACATAAAGGCATAGGGCAGGGCTTCGAGCCGTTCGAGCGGAATGTCCTTGCCGCATTTCAGGCACTTGCCGTATTTTCCCTGCTTGATTCTGTCCAGCGCGTTGTTTATCTGCCGCAGGCGGTTCGCGTCCTGCGTTCCCAGTGATTCGAGCAGCTTGCCGTCAATTACGTCTGACGCGACGTCGATTACGTCGCCCGTGGTGTCGCCGCCCTCCATGATTTTCTTGTAGTCCGCGTTCTGCGCCGCCAATGACTCCATAATCGTCTTTTTCTGCTGTTCCAGCTGCGCCTGCATCTTTTCGATAAACGCTTGTTCCATATCGTTGAACCCGCCCTCTATTGACAAATTTAAGTATTTGTACATACTAATATAAAGGTAAATCACCAAAAAAGCAAACTTTTTTTACAAAAATCCGCAGTTTGTTTGGGGGACTTGTGGCTAAAGAAGAAGAAATTGAAGTGGAGGGCGTGATAAAAGAGGCGCTTCCTGGCGCGAAATTTCGCGTGGAGCTTAAGAAGGGCGGGCATGTCATCATCGCGTATCTTTCCGGGAAAATGCGCAAGCATTACATAAAGATCGTGCCGGGCGACAGCGTGAAGCTTGCCCTTTCTCCGTATGACCTGAACAACGGCAGGATTATTTTCCGCGAGCGATAGCGGTTCCGTGCCAAAGTCAGCGGGCGAACAAGCCCCTGAGCGCACGGATCATGCCTTTTGCGCCCTTGATGAGCGCCGCAAAGCCGATAATCGGCCCGAACGGAAAGATGAACCACATATACTGCAAGAGGAGCAGTCCCAGTCCAAAGATGAGGAAATTTTGGATGAGCGACGAGAGGCTTTGTCCGCGTCCCTGTGGCTGTTCGCGCTGGCGGTAGTATTCCTGCCATTGCTCGTNCTGTGACTGCCGCTGCTCTGACTGGCGGCGGCTTGCTTCCTCAAATGCGCTGTTGAACCATTGGTAGAACGCGTCGTCCTGGCGGAATCCGTCGCGCCATTCCTGCTGTCCGTAAAAACCNCCGAACCCGCTTGCCCCGCCGTAGGCGGTCTGTTCGCCGGTGGACGATGTGGTGCCGTAGCGGTCGTACTGCGCGCGCTTGGTCTTGTCGCCGAGTACTTCATAGGCGGCGTTCGCCTGCTTGAACTTTTCTTCCGCCGCTTTGTCGCCGGGATTGCGGTCGGGGTGGTATTTGAACGCCTGGGCGCGGTACGCCTTTTTGATTTCGTCTTCGCTCGCCGCCCTGCTCACGCCGAGTATGCGGTATAAATCGTCCATACTTTTAAAATAATAAATCTTGCGGAGAGATACAAGTCTTTCAGCGGAATTTTGCCATTTCCTGCTGGCAGAGCCGGTCGCAGCGTTCGTTGTACTGTACGCCCGCGTGTCCTTTGACCCACTGCCAGTCCACCGAAAGCGCGGCGTTGAGCGCGTCGAGNTGCTGCCACAGTTCCTGGTTCAGCACGGGCTTTTTTGCCGCTGTCTTCCATCCGTTCTTTTTCCAGCCGTGAATCCAGCCGGTGATGCCGTTCTTGACGTACTGGCTGTCGCTGTAGAGCGTGACGGGACGGCCGGCAAACCGCGCGGTGTTGCGGATTGCGGAAAGCGCGTTGATTGCGGCGGTCAGTTCCATTTTGTTGTTGGTCGTGTGCGCCTCGCCGCCGCTCAGCTCGCGCGCCTCGCCGTCGGCAATCACCACGCACGCCCATCCGCCCGGTCCGGGATTTCCGTGGCAGCCGCCGTCCGTGTATACGGTGATTTCCTGCCGGTTCGTGTTCATGTCGTCAAAAGTCATCGTTTTGTCCCCCGTTTGCGTGAAAAAAGTGTCGATTTTTCTTGCCGTTCGGCAAAAAATGTATTAGTTTGATTATAGTACAGTATCGCGGTAAATAAAAGACCGCGCGGCTATAAGGAGTTTTTGCAACTATGGCTAAACAGTTGATTTTTAACGAGGACGCTCGCAAGAAGATGCTGAGCGGGGTGGAGCAGATTGCGCAGGCGGTCAAGGTGACGCTTGGTCCGTGCGGTCGTCTGGTAATGCTCGACAAGAAATTCGGTGCGCCGACGATTACCAAAGACGGCGTTTCCGTTGCCAAGGAAGTGGAGCTGAAAGACCCGTTCGAGAACATGGGTGCGCAGCTTGTCCGCGAGGTCGCGTCAAAGACGAATGACGTTGCGGGTGACGGCACGACGACGGCGACCGTGCTTGCGTATGCGATCGTGCGCGAGGGGCTGAAGTCTGTCTCTGCGGGCATGACCCCGATCGAGATGAAGCGCGGCATTGACAAGGCGGTCGCGGTTGCGGTCGAGGCGATCAAGAAGGACAGCCGCACCGTAAAGGGCAGCGACGACATTACGCATGTCGCGACCATTTCTGCGAACAACGATCCCGAAATCGGCAAGATTCTGGCGGATGCCATTGAGAAGGTCGGCAAGGACGGCGTTATCACCGTGGAAGAGTCAAAGAACATGGACACCACGGTGAACATCGTGGAAGGCATGCAGTTTGACCGGGGCTACATTTCGTCCTATTTCGTGACCGACCGCGAGCGCATGGAAGTGACCTACAGCGATGCATACGTGCTGATCCACGACAAAAAAATCAGCACGATGAAGGACTTGCTGCCGCTGCTTGAGAAAGTCGCGCAGACGGGAAAGCCGCTCGTGATTATCTGCGAGGATATGGACGGCGAGGCGCTGACGACGCTCATCCTGAACGCAATCCGCGGTACGCTCAAATGCGTTGCGGTCAAGGCACCGGGATTCGGCGACCGCAGGAAGGAGATGTTGCAGGACATCGCCATTCTGACGGGCGGCACGGTGATTACCGAAGAGCTTGGCCTGAAGCTGGAGACGGCAGAAATCGAGCAGCTCGGTCGCGTCAAGAGCGTTAAGATTGACAAGGACAACACGACGCTGGTTGACGGCGCAGGCACGAAAAAGGACATCAGCGACCGCGTTGCGGAAATCAAGGCGCAGGTGGAGAAATCGACTTCCGATTACGACAAGGAGAAGCTCAAGGAACGCCTGGCGAAATTGAGCGGTGGCGTTGCCGTGATCAACATCGGTGCGATTACCGAAACCGAGATGAAAGAAAAGAAATTCCGCGTGGAAGATACGCTGGCGGCNACCCGCGCCGCGCTGGAAGAAGGCATCGTGTCTGGCGGCGGCTTGGCGTTGATTGACGCGGCAAAGGCACTGACTGACGANGCGGCGGCAGATTTGAGCGACGACGCGAAAGTCGGCTTTAAGATCGTGCGCCGCGCGCTGGAAGAGCCGATCCGCCAGATTGCGGAGAATGCGGGCGTGGACGGTGCGGTCGTTGCGGAGCGCGCGAAGCACGAGAAGAAAGGCGTGGGCTACAATGCCGCAAAGGACGTTTGGGTGAACATGATGGACGCAGGTATCATCGACCCGGCGAAGGTGACGCGCAGCGCGTTGCAGAACGCCGCTTCCGTTGCGGGCATGCTGCTCACCACGGAATGTGCGATTACCGACATTCCCGAACCGCCCGCCCCGGTTGCCGCGCCGAACCCCGGCATGGACATGGGCTACTAATCAGTCGTACTTGCGTATTTGACAGTAAAGGCAGTCTGCTTGGCGGGCTGCCTTTTTTTGTTTAAAATATGGTATACTGGCTGTATGGGCAAAAAATCGGTGAGCGCGTGCGTGTGCGCGTTGGTGCTGCTTGCGGGCGCGTGGGCGGCGGATTTTTCTTGGGGCGGGGCAAGCCTGCCCGTGCCGCGCGAGGTGTGGGCATTGCGCCGCGCGTATCCCGACGTGCTTTTTTCGGCGCGGTATGACTTTGAGCAGTTTGACTGGCGTATCGACGTGAGCGCGCCCGTCGCACCCGGCAAAAAGGATATGAAACATGCGACGTTTTATTGGGCAGACGGCGCGTTGCTTCCCGCGCAGGAACTGGATCGCCGCGAAAAATACTGGACGCTGCTCTACCGCTATGCGGAGGAACTGAAAGACCCCGCGACGATGAGCGAGGAAGAAATCGAGCGGATGCGCAGGTTCGGATCGGCGGACAACCGGCGCAACGGTGCGGGTACGCCGCTGTTTTTCTTCGTCTTTTTGTATGATGCGGCGACACGGGCGGAACTGGAGGCGCATATCGTTTCGGCACGGTTTTTGGGAAAAGTGACCAAAGTGCACGAGCGGATTCTGCCTGCTCTGCGCCGCGTGGAGAGGCGGGTGGACGCGCTTGCCCGCACGGATGTTGACGTGCGGTCGTTTTTGGCGAATCTTGGGTCAACAGATGCCTATTACTGGCGGCGTATTGCCGGTACGCAGCGGCTTTCATTCCATAGCATGGGCATTGCGGTTGACGTGCTGCCCAAAAGCCGGGACGACAAGGAAATCTACTGGAGCTGGACGCGCGACCGCCTGGGTGCGGACTGGATGCTCACGCCGTTGAGTCGCCGCTGGATGCCGCCCGCGTCCGTCATTGCCGTGTTCGAGGACGAGGGATTTATTTGGGGCGGCAAGTGGGGCATTTTTGACAACATGCACTTTGAGTACCACCCCGAACTGTTCCAAATCCGTCTGCTGCGCGCATACGAGGATGCTAGAACAAAATGATTTCCTCGTAGCACTCGATGGCGAACTGGTCGGTCATGCCTGAAATGAATTCGATCACGCATTTTTGGTACGATTCGTTGTCGGTAAGGTCAAAGACGACGGGGGTNTGGTAGTGGTGCGTGGNTTTGCGGCTGAGGTCATAATTGGTGTAGCGCACGAGCCAGTCGTCAAAGGTTTTGCCCAGTTTGTGGTACTGGACGAACGCGCGCGGCAGATGACCGTTGCGCACGAAACTTTGTATGCCCATGAGCGTGTCGTGCAGCGTGCCGATGATGTTCGACGCGTATTTTTGGAATTCGCGCAGCCGCCAGTGGTTGTAGATGTTCGCGTAGCTGAATTTTTTCAGTTCGGTAATGAAGCGGAAGTAGTGGTCGCTGAAGCACAGCCCCGTCTGCGGCGTGCTCTGTTCGCACAGATCGACAATCATGTCGTTTATCAGCACGGTGGTGTTCACGGCTTTTCCGCTGCGGTGGGTGAGCGGCTTGCCGTTCCGCATGATGCCGACGGTTTCCGCGACGATTTCGCGCAGCTGGCGGTAACTTCCCATGTCGAGGATGTGGTAGATCCGCGCGTCCTCAATGTCACGCCCCAGGAAGGCGATTTTGTCGCTCAGCTTGACCACGCAGCCTTCCCAGGTGTACGGCTGTTCCTGCCCCGGTCGTTTGATGTCGTACAGCTGCATGGCGTTGTCGCGCGGGCGGATTCCCTGCTGGTCGATTTCCCCGCAATGGCAGATAAGCCCGTCGCGCACGGCATAGGTCAGGTTGAGCGGCTGTTCGCTTCCGTCGGGNTTCTGCAAGGTTTCGATATAATCCGCAAAGAACAGGCTGTTGCGTTCGTGCCAGAATTTTTTGGGGGCGTTCGCGCCTGTTTTTTGGCGCATGAGCGCGTTCAGGCAGTCNTCCCCGTGGTGNCCGAACGGCGCGTGCCCGATGTCGTGTCCGATGGCGATCGATTCCGTTAGTTGCTCGTTCAGTCCCAGGTATTTTGCGATTGTGGTGGCGACCGACGCGACGTGCAGGACGTGTTCCATGCGCGTACATACGTGGTCGTTGTGCGGGGCAAAGAAAACCTGCGTCTTGTGTTTCAGGCGGCGGTACGCCTGGCAGTGCAACAGTCGCGTGTAATCGCGCTCGAATTCCGAGCGGATGGCATTGCCGCGCTCGTACATATTCGTCTCGCGGCGGATTGCCTGCTCCCATTTGTGGTTGAGCGAGTCGCAGCGCACCTTCTCAAAGGCATGTTTCATACGGACAGTATAGCGGGCAGAAAAACGATGTGCAAGGTTCGTGCGGCGTTGCGGTCAGCGGACGGGCGCGATATGCCGTATGCGCGCCTCTTGACATGACGCGACCAAATAGATAATATTGTTACCCGTAGTGAGAGAGTAAGGGGTGACAATTATGCAGAAAAAGGTGTTTCGTTCGGCGGTCGTGGCGTTTTTTGCGGCGATTATCTGCGCCACGGGATTTTTCCGCGTTCCCGTGCCGGGCATTCAGCAGGGGATTCTCATTCAGAATGCGATGTGCGTCCTGACGGCGGTGCTGCTGGGCGGCATGGCGGGCGTGCTGCCGACCGCGCTGTTCGTGGCGGTGGGCGTTCTGGGGTTGCCGGTGTTCGCGGGCGGGCAGGGCGGCTTTCAGGTCCTGACGCATATTCACGGCGGATACCGNATCGGCTGGGTGCTTGCGGCGTTGGTCGCGGGCGTGATTTCGCGCCGTCCGTCGGTTGCCGAAAAGCACGTGACGAAAGGCATGGTCGTCCGGCTGTCGCTGGCGGTGCTGATCGGGCTGCTGGTCGTGTATGTTCCCGAACTGTTGTATGTCGTCGCGTTTGAAAAAGCGTCGCTAGGTGTCGGCGGTGCGGTTCGTCTGTTCGTCGCGGCGTTTTTCGCGCCGTTTTTGCTGGTCGATTTGTTGAAGGCGGTCGTGGCGGTGGTGCTCGCGCTGAAAATCCGCCCGGTGGTCGCGCAGTATCTGTATGAGTGACGGGCGGGACGCATGAGCGCGATTACGGTAGACCGGGTGACCAAGACGTTCTCCACGCCTGACGGCAAAAAGACGGCGGTGCGCGACGTGTCATTTTCGCTTGCTGGAGGCTCGCTCACGGTGATTGGCGGCGAGAACGGATCAGGAAAAAGCGTGCTGATGGGCATCATTGCGGGGCTTGACACGGCGACGGCGGGAACGGTTTCGGTATGTGGAAAGGCGGGCTTGGTGTTTCAGGAGGCGGACACGCAGATTTTGGGCGAGACACCGCGCGAGGATGTCAGTTTCGGCCNGAAGAACCAAAAGAAATCNAAAGCAGCGGTTGCCCAAGCCGTCCANTCNGCGCTGGAGCAGGTGGGACTGACGGCGAAGGCGGATTTTCCGGCGCGGTTTCTTTCCGGCGGCGAAAAGCGGCGGCTTGCGGTCGCGTGTATGCTTGCCATGGACTTGCCGATTATTATGTTTGACGAGCCGTATGCGAACCTTGATTTTGGCGGCGTGCGGCAGGTGAACGCGCTTGTCCGGCAGCTGAAGGCGCAGCGCAAGACGGTCGTCATTTTGACCCATGAGCTGGAAAAATGCTTGGGGCTGGCTGACCGGTTTATCGTGCTGTTCCGGGGCGAAAAAGTGTTTGACGGCACGCCGCAGGAGGGCATCGCGCAGCCGCTGGAATCGTGGAATATCAGGAATCCGCTTGCGCGGTATGATTCGGTCGCCGATTTGGTGTGGTGATATGGCGCGGTATTTGGCATTCAGCTACAAGGCAGGCAATTCGTTCGTGCACCGGCTTCCGGCGTGGGTAAAAATACTGTTCGTTCCCGTCTGCAACATACTGATTTTTTCGCTTCCGTGGTATGTGGCGGCGGGATTCGTGCTGGCGCAGACTGCGCTTTTTTGTGCCCTGCGTTTTTCGTTTCGCGAGCAGTGCGCCGATGTCATGCCGGTCATCTGGTACGGCGCGTTCCTGTATCTTATGGGATTCGGGGCGGCATGGTATGTGCTCGCGCGGACGGAGGCGTTTTGGGACGCGGCTGCGCAGGCGGCGTTTCGTGTGGCGGCAGACCGCGTGACAGGCGTGCGCGTGCTCAAGTTTTTTGCCTGTGTGCAGAGCGCGTCGCTCATGTTCAAGACATCCACGTCGCTGGAACTGCGCGAGGGCATTGAGACGATTGAGCGGNCAATCCGGCGGTGGCTTCCGTGCANNAAAGAAGCGAAGTGCGCCGCATCGGTGGCGTTGCTCGTCAATTTTATCCCCGCCGTGTTTGCCTTGTGGCAGCAGCTCAAACGGGCATGGATCGCGCGGGGCGGCAGACGGTCGCTCCGCATGGTTCTGGTGATTATTCCCGTCCTCTTTTTTGTCGGGCTGAAATACGCGTTCGACACGACCAAAGCCGTGCTGAATCGGACGGGAGCGTGATGAGGGGCTGTTTTTTGGGAGATGACGGCATACGGGCGTGTGACGGAGGGTGATAGAAAAAGAAGCGGGATTTTGTTATAGTGTCGGCGGTGCTTTTTCGTGCCGTNTGGGGAATCTGAAAGATGAGAAAANATGGTCTGGGCTTTGTCACTGACGAGCAGATTTTTAACCATGTCCGCGAAACGGTGGAAAAATACCGCTATCATATCGACCTGCGCGAATTCAACAAGAATCTTATCGACCCGATAAAACTCACGTTTGACGCGAGCGTGTATCATCAGACTATCCGGCAGACCATAGCGTCCGAATGCGGCAGGCAGATTGACAAGACGAATACGAACCACATCGGTTATTTTCATCAGAATATGTTCAGGCTTGCCGGAAACGGCTGGGACGTTCCGAAGAACGGCGCGGACGGCGGATTTGACGTGACGAATCATGGTCGGCATATTTTCTGCGAGGTGAAGAACAAGCACAACACGATGAATTCTGCCGCCGCAAAAAACACGTACATAAAAATGCAGAGCAAAATTCTGGAAGACGACAAGGCAGTCTGCTATTTGGTCGAGGCGATTGCCGCACGGTCACAGGACGTTCCGTGTGGAATAACGATTGACGCGAAAAATTACCGGCATGACAGGATTCGCCCCATCTCAATGGACAAGTTTTACGGGATTGTCTTTGGGCAAAGCACGGCGTTCGCGCATCTTTGNAAGGCACTGCCTGCCATTCTTGCGGATGTCATCGCCGNAGGAAACGTGGCAGNCAGCACGAACACGGTCTTTGACGAGCTTGCCGCGATTTCGCNGGACATCTTGAAAAGCCTGTACNTCCTCTCATTCAAGACATACGAAGGATTTGGAGATTTCTGATGGCCGTGATCAATTCCGTGAATCTTGCGAGCGTACTCGGCATATCGAACGCAACGGTGCATGCCTGGGTCGNTTCCGGGAGGATCGTGCCGATAAAGAAAGACGAACGATACTATTACTTCGACACGGAAAAACTTGCCATTCCCGAAATTGCCGCCATGGAGCATACCGACTGGGAGCGCGAGTCGGAATCGCGTCCGCTCCGTGCGTACTCGTCGATTGAGCTGTTCGCGGGTGCGGGCGGGCTTGCGCTCGGCTTGCAGACGGCGGGATTTTCTCCCGTGCTGTTGAGCGAGATTGACCATGATGCCTGCGAGACGCTCCGGCTGAACTGCAAGGGAACGAATGTCGTTGAGGGCGACGTTCACGGCATCGATTTTTTGCCGTACAGGGATCGGATAGACTTTCTTTCGGGCGGCTTTCCCTGCCAGGCGTTTTCGTATGCAGGAAAACAGCGCGGCTTTGAGGATGCGCGCGGAACGTTGTTCTTTGAGCTTGCCCGCGCAATCAGGGAAGTCCGTCCCAAAGTCTTTCTTGCCGAAAANGTGAAAGGGCTGGTCAGTCACGACAAAGGCAGGACGTTCAAGACCATTTCCCGCATCATCGCGGACTTGGGATATACGCTCGTTGAGCCGCGCNTCCTGCGGGCGGTCATGTACAAAGTGCCGCAAAAGCGGGAGCGGATTTTTTTGGTCGGCATTCGCAATGATTATGCNGGAAGCGTTTCGTTCCGCTGGCCTGCGCCCTATCATCGGGTCGTGACGCNCCGNGACGCGTTTTACAAAGGGGAGCTTTTTGATGCTGACGTGCCGGAAAGCGACGGGCANCAGTATCCGCAGAAAAAAGCCGCCGTCCTCGCGCTTGTTCCGCCGGGCGGCGACTGGCGGAATCTTCCGGCTGATGTGCAGAAAGCGTATATGAAAGGAAGTTTTTACCTTGGCGGCGGAAAAACCGGCATGGCTCGCCGCCTGTCGCTCGACGAGCCTTCGCTGACTTTGACGTGCGCGCCTGCCCAAAAGCAAACGGAACGCTGTCACCCGTTGGAAACCCGTCCGCTGACGATTCGTGAGTATGCCCGGATTCAGACGTTCCCGGATTGCTGGCAGTTTTCGGGGAGCATGACGAGCCAGTACAAACAGATTGGAAACGCCGTTCCCGTCAACCTTGCCGCGGCAATGGGCAGGGCATTGATTCGACTGATGAATGACATTACGCTGCTTTCTTCCGCCGAAAAGACGGAAGAAAGCCAGGCGCATTCGGCATTGCGGGCGTAGATTTTCTCACGCAGGCGAACGCGCTGTCACCATGCCGACTCCACGGCGCATTTCAGCGAGACGCGCGTCCAGGTCGTCTTGTATTTGAGCGTCGCGCTTGCGTTCACGCTGCTGCTTGCTTTTTCGCTGTTTTTGTACGTGACGGCGTAGCCGCCCGTGAGCGTGAGCATTCGTGCCGATCCGGGGCTTGCGCTTGCGTTGAGCGAAATGATGTCTTTGGTGTTGCCCGTTTTTGCCGCCGGCGGGTAGCGGTCGTACCCGAACGAGCAGGACGCGCGGATTTTTTCGCGCACGAGCGACGTGCTGGCATCGACGGAATAATAAGTGTCGGGCATGGTGCTTGCGGTCAAGGCACTGCCGTCTATGATGATGTTCGTTGCCCCGGCGGTCATTTTTGCGGTGAACGGCTGGCTTTCGTAGGCGACTCCCGCGCCCCATTTGAGCGTGCGGTACGATTCGGCGGCGCGGGTGTTGAGGATTTTCTGTTCAGCGAGCGCGTGGATTCCGAGGCGGATTGCGGCGGCGCGGGGCAAATCAAACTGCACCTGCGGGTTTATGCCGAACTGGCTGACGGTGCGGCAGATAGTTGCTGATGCTCCCACGAGCGGAACGGTGCGGGGCGTGGCGGAAACCATGGGAATCGAAAAAAACGAGAGATCGAGCAGGACGGCGCGGAACGTGGTGCGGGCAGTCGCTTTTATCCATACGGCGCAGGGCGAAAAATCGGCGGCAAACGGTGTCTGNTGGAATCCGACGGACAGGTTTGCCTTGAGGAACGGGCTTCTGANCGCGCTTTCCCAGCTTGCCGCGAACAGCTGCGTTTCGTCAAAAAAGGCNGGGGTGTNTGCGAGCAGTTTTTGGGTCGTGTTGCTTGCGCGTGCCAAAAATCGTCCTGCCGTGAACGCGTTCTGTACGCTGATGTATTTGCCCGGTCGTGCGGAAAACGAGAACGACGCGCATGCTATATCGTCCCTGGCGACGGCGAACTGCGCTTCCAGCGGAATGCCCCACCGTTTTTTCGGCACGGACAGCGACGCGGANACGGCGAACGGCTTGACGGCAGATGTCAGCGTCGGCAGGCTGCTTCCGATGCCCGCCGAAAAGCCGAACGATTTTTTGAGCGGATTCACGGTCGTTGACGGCGTGGGATTTTTCAGTCGGCTGACGGAGCGNGAGAACGTGAGCGTTCCCGCCTTGACGGCAATCGGGAACGGCGTATTCAGCGTGCCGCCNGCGCCAAAACGCACGTCGTTGCACAGGGCGAACGCATCTGCGGGCGAGGACACGCTGCTGAACGCCGACCATTTCGTTTTNGGCAGCGTCACGTAACTGCGCGCGTCCACCGAGAAGGCATCGTTCCCCAGCACGATCCTTCCTCCGNCCGAACCGCTNGCCGTGTTTTCTTTTTTGTCGTCCCTCGGAAGCGAGAGCGACATCGTTTCTTTGACCTCGGCGAATTTGAATATCGGCGCGGCGCAGACGGTGCTTGTTGCCCAAATCGTCAGGGCAATAAAATAAGACAGTGTTTTCATACTGTCTTATAGGCACAGAAATTTCATTTTTCCCAAAAATGCGGGAAAAAAGTGTCGTTTTTTGCATAAAAAATCCCGCATGGCGCGGGATTTCGGTTTGGTCAGGCTGAACTAGCGGATTGCCTTTGCCGACGAGTTGACAACGTAACTCTGCGCGTCGGCGAACTGGTCGATTTTTGCCACCTGCGTTTTCCAGTATTCGGCCTCGCTTGGCGTGGTGTACGATCCGATTCTGACGCGGTAGAACACCTTGCCCTTTGCGTCGGTGTAGGTGAACACTTCGCTCGGAATTTTGTTCGATTCAAGCGTGGCGCGCGCGTCATCGGCATTTTTCTTGGTGGCATACGAGGCGACTTGCACCCAGAAACGGTCGGGCACTTTGAGGCCTGCCGGCACCGTCGATGTTGCGGGCGCGGCTGTTTTTGCCGGTGCGCTCGTAGCGGCGGCGGGAGCCGGCGTGGGCTTGGCGGGTGCGGGCGTTTGTGCCGGCGCAGGAGTCGCCTTTGCCACGGGCTTGGGCTGCTCGTAGTTGTACGTGTACGATTCCGTTTTTGCCGCTTGCGCGCTTGCGATCTGCGCGGCGGTCGTCTGGTTGTTTGCCGTCACGGCGGGCGTTGACGATTTCAGTGCGTTCAGGTCGATAGTCGTCACCGTTTCGTCGCTGTATAGCGTCGTCTTGTCCGTATAGACCGTCAGGTTGTCTGCCTGAATCTGCTGCGGGGCAGCCGTATCGTTCAGGGCGACTTGCTCAAACGGAGAGGCGGGCGCGTCCGAAAGCGCGTTCGTGTTCGCCTGCGCGATCGTGTCGTTGGCGGGGATTGTCTGCACGGCATATGTCGTCGGGGTCGTCCAGCCTTCGGTCGGATTGAATGCGGCCTGCTGCGTTTTGTTGCCTTTCGTTGACGTTGACAGGATAATCGCGGCTCCCACCACGACCAAAAGGAACAGTCCCGATGCCGTGATAATCCACAGCGTTCTTCTTTCTTCCATAGCGATAACCTCGTTACCGGCAGGCTTTGAGGAATGCAGAAATGGCGCGTTCCAGTGTGTGCACGTTGCCGGTGTTATGTACCCTATAAATATCGGCACGTGTTTTTTTATATTTAGCAAAGAGTTGCCGCTGCTGCCAAAATCTTGCGAGAATCTGCGCGGTTTTCATGCCGTCGCGGCGTTTTGCGCGGAAGAAACGGACGGGCAGCGGGGCGGTGACGAACAAGACCGCGTCGCATCGTTCGATCGCGCTGACTTTGTACAGCACCGTCGCGTTGATGACGAGCGGCTGATTTTGGTGGGAGTCGATGAACGAGTCGATGAGGCGGCTGACGGCAGGATGCACGAGCGATTCTTGCAGGGCGAGCAGTTTTTTGTCCGCAAAGATGAGCGAACCCAACGCCCGCCGGTCGAGCGAGCCGTCGGCAGCCGTGAGCGTGATGTTTTTTGCGGCGGCATACGGCGCGAACGTCTTGATAACCGCCGTTTGCAGGTCGTCCTGCGCCAGGGCTTGGTGCGCGAGCGCGTCCGCGTCCACGGCGGCAAACCCATATTTTTCCAGAATCGATGAGACGACGTTTTTTCCCGCCGCCATCGGGCCGGTGACGCAAAGTATCAATGGAACAGTCCCCAGCTGCTGCCGTGTTCGACGGAGACGCGCAGCGGCACGTCCAGGCGGACGGCGTGTTCCATGCGTTCTTTGACGAGCGCGATGGTGTCGGCAATGGTCTGTTCGTCGTCGGGGCATTCAAAGATAAGCTCGTCATGCACTTGCAGCAGCAGCCGTGCGCCCGTCGGGTGTTCGCGCAGCGCGTCGTCCACGGCGATCATCGCTTTTTTCACGATGTCGGCGGCGGTTCCCTGGATGGGCGTGTTGGTCGCGATGCGCTCCGCGCCGTTTTTTTCCATCCTGTTCGCACTTGTTATGGCGAGCAGGGGGCGGCGGCGGCCGAACAGCGTCTCCACGTAGCCCGTNTCCTCGGCTTTTTTGATCGTGTTTTCGATGAAGCCTTNGATGCCCGCGTACTGCGCAAAATACTGCTCGATGAACGCCTTTGCGCGGGGCATCGGAATCCCCAGCTCACGCGCAAGGCGGAACGCGCCCATGCCGTACATCACGCCGAAGTTGATTGTCTTTGCGGTGCGGCGCNTTTCGGGCGTGACCTGCGCGGCGGGAATGCCGTAGATAAGCGCGGCGGTTGACTTGTGTACGTCCGTGCCTTCGTTGAATGCCGCGCACAGCTGGGGGTCGCCGCTCAGATGGGCAAGCACGACCAGCTCAATCTGCGAGTAGTCCGCGCTGATAAGGACCGTTCCCGGCGCGGCGGTGAATGCCGCGCGTATGCGCCGCCCGGCCTCCTCGCGCACCGGGATATTCTGCAAGTTGGGGTCGCGGCTGGAAAGTCGTCCCGTCGCCGTTCCCGTCTGGATAAAACTCGTGTGGATTCTGCCGTGCTCGTCCGCCATATCGGGGAGCGTCTCCACGTAGGTCGAAAGCAGCTTTGCGAGGTTGCGGTATTCCAGAATCTTCTGCGGGACGGGGTCTTGGGCGGCGAGTTCTTCCAGCACCGCGCTGTCGGTGGAAAACCCGCGCTTCGTCTTTTTGCCTGGCTTCAGCCCGCGCTCTTCGTACAGCACTTTGCCCACCTGCTGCGGGGAGGCGATGTTGAATTCATGCCCCACGAGCGCGTAGGTTTCGTTCTTGGTGGCGGCAAGGTGCGCCTTGAGTTCCGTCTCATAGGAAGCGAGCGACGGCGCGTCCAGGTGAATGCCGCGCAGCTCCATGCCCGCCAGAATCGGCAGGACTTTCATCTCCATTCCTGCAAAAAGGTCGTAGAGCGGCGAGGCTTTGAGGAGCGGCAGATAATACTGCCACAGCTGCCAGGTAAAGTCCGCGTCCTCCGCGCCGTATCGGGCGGCGGTTTCCAGCGGAACGTCGGCGAACGTGCCGTTCCGGGGGACGATTTCTCCGTATTCCGTGCCTTTGAGCGAAAGTTTCGTCTCGGCAAGATGCTCCAGCCCGTAGGCGACTTTTCCCAGCCGGTCCGGCTCGATCAGCCACGCGGCAATCATCGTGTCGGCAATGGTGGCGGCAAAGTGGATGTCGTCCTCGTGCTGCGGGTTGACCAGTTTTCCCAGCCCGTTCGTCCACAGCACCTCAATGTCGAACTTGGCATTGTGGAAGACAATCGTCACGTTCGGCGCGTTGAACAGGCGGGCAAGCGTGTCGAGCGCGTCTTTTTTGCCCATTGTCTCGGCGAACAGCGCGTCGTTCAGGATGAGCGGCACGTAGAATCCTTCGCCCGCCGAGGCGCTCATGCTGAATCCCACGAGGTTTGCCGTGAAAGTGTCCAGCCGGTCGGTTTCGGTGTCGAGCGCGACCGAGCCGCCCGCGGCGATGATGCCGTCCACGAACGCCGCGAATTCGCCCGCGTCGGTGAGGGCGCGGTACTGTCCTTCGTTCTGCTTTGCCGCCTTTATCTCTTTCTGCACGCGCAGGACCGCCTTGCGCGACGATGACGCGACGATGTTTTCCCCCGATTCGGTGGCGAGCGTCATGTACAGTTTTGCGACGGCGGGCAGCTCAAAGGCGATAAGCTCGGTCGCGGTTTCCTTGAAGTGGAGCGCGTCCGTCTTGAATTCGTCCGGGTCATGCACGCACGGCACGTCGTCGCGCAGCGTGATGAGTTTTTTTGACAAGAGCGCGTCGTCTTTGCCCGTGCGGAGGTTTTCGCCCTGCGCGCCGCCGATCGCCTCGGCATGGGCAAGAATCGCGTCGAGGTCGCCGTACTGATTCAGCAGTTTGACTGCGCTTTTCGGGCCGATGCCTTTTACGCCGGGAACGTTGTCCGCCGAATCGCCCATCAGGCTGAGCAAGTCGAGCAGTTTTGCCGGGGGAACGCCCCATTCTGCGGCAACGCCGTCCGCATCGACCTCCGCCCAGACCTGTGTCTTGTCCGGCTTGAGGATGTGCGTCGTGTCACAGGCAAGCTGCATCAGGTCCTTGTCGGCAGAAAGGATGGCGCAGTGCCGTCCGTTCGCCTGGCAGTGCCGCGCCACCGTGGCGATGATGTCGTCCGCCTCGAACCCGTCGCAGCGGAGCACGGGAACGCCGAGCACGCGCAGGAGCGACTCGATCCAGGGAATCTGCGCCAGCAAGTCGTCGGGAGTCTTCGCGCGGGTTGCCTTGTACTCGCTGAACATTTCATGCCGGAACGTGGGCGTGCGCGAATCGAATGCCGCCACCAGGTACTGCGGGCTGTACCGCTTGACGATAGCGTACAGGTTGCGGAAAAAACCGTAGACTGCGGAGACGTTCTCTTTCTTGCTGTTGGTCAGCGGATGCGAGATGAACGCGTAATACTCGCGGTAAATCAGCCCGTAGGAATCAAGGACGAACACGGTCCTGTCGTCAAAAAAATCTGCCATAGGGAGAGTATACAGCGGATGCCGCTTTTTGTCTTGCCCTTTTTCTGCCGAAACGGACGAGGTGAAGTCGCCCCCCGCAATCCTGCTTGACAAGCCGCGCCAAAATTGCTACAAAAAGATACCACTTTGCAAAAGCGGGAGTAGTCTGCGATTGCAGGAGCAACATACCCGACGAAAGTCTGTTCCTGCAAGTCCGAGACATCGGATGACAAGACCTTTTGCGTAGAGATGCGGCTGGCATTTTTGCGCGGAAGGTCTTTTGTTTTTATGGGGCAAAATAAGGAGAATCGCCATGGCATTGAAATGGGTCGTGCTGGGAATCGCCGTGCTGATGTACGCGCTGGTGATTATGTTTCAGGAAAAGAAAGTGTGGTTCACGTCGGTTGCCGCGCTTTTCGTGGTGCTGCTGGGGACGGTGTTCCCCGCGCAGGTTTTTCTGGGCGAGGGGAGGGCGTTCGCGCTGCTGCATGCGCTCGGTGCGCTGGTCAACTGGAACGTGCTGATGATTTACGTGGGCAGCATGACGATTGCCGCGCTCTTCCTGTACTCAAAAGTGCCGGCAAAGATTGCGGACATGCTGGTCTCCGTCGCGCCGAGTACCGGCATTGCCATCGTGCTGATTTTGGCGATGACGGGCATTATCTCCATTTTCGTGGAGAACGTGGCGACCGTGCTCGTCATGGCGCCGATTGCCCTGTCGCTGTGCAGGAAACGCAATCTCAATCCCACCTACGTGATGATCGGGCTTGCCGTCATGTCGAACCTTGAGGGGACGGCGACGCTCGTGGGCGACCCGCCGAGCATGATTTTTGCCAGCTACGCGGGCTACAACTTCAACGACTTTTTCGTGCATCAGGGCAAGATTTCTATCTTCTTTTTCATTCAGGCGGGGCTGCTGGTCGGCTGCCTGTTTTTCTACCTGTTCTTTGCGCACGACCGGGAAAAAAGCGTCGTGCAGACCGAGCCGATTCTTTCCGTCGTGCCTGCCGCGCTCCTGCTCGCGCTCATCTTCGGGCTGGCGGGCATTTCGTTCGTCAAGACGGACTTTGCCTACCTTTCCGGCCTGTACTGCTTTGCGCTCGGCGTGATCGGCGTGGCGTGGTACTTTGCGGCGCAGAAAAAAGGCGCGGGGGAGACCTGGGATTTGGTCAAGGGGCTTGACTGGGAGACGATCGCCTTTCTCATCGGCATTTTCGTGGTGGTCGGTGCGATCAGCGAGACGGGCTTGCTCGGCGACTTTGCGGCGTTCCTCGCGCGGGTGACGGGCGGCAGCGTGGTTGCGGGATTCGTCCTCGTGCTTGCCGTGTCGATCCTCATCTCCGGCTTTGTGGACAACGTGCCGTACATCATCGTCATGCTTCCCGTGGCAGGTTCGCTCGCGGAGCAGATGGGCATCAACAAGGAGCTGCTGATGTTCGCCCTGCTGATCGGCTCGTGCCTGGGCGGCAACCTGACGCCGTTCGGGGCGAGCGCGAACGTGGTCGCCATGGGCATCCTCAAGCGGGAGGGGCATCCCATCCGCTTTTCGGGCTGGCTCAAAGTCTGCCTGCCGTTCACCGTCCTGACCACTGCCGCCGCCGCCGTGACGTTGTGGCTCGTGTGGGCATAACCGGCCAGGACATTCCGTGATGCCCCGGTTTGCCCGCAGTGAGCGATGCCCTGCTTGCCACGGG
>WFLX010314489.1_pt1 | contig 18419 bp, 15 predicted proteins | sample 4967041 | NCBI WGS metagenome assembly WFLX01 (sample SAMN12857096, study PRJNA449069) | gut metagenome | isolation source: stool from male and female vole | host: Microtus ochrogaster | place: USA:Florida | collected 2017
TTCTTATCTGTTGATGCAAAGAATCCTGCAAAGTTCTATATAAATTCTTGTCCTGCGCACAAGACTTATCCCACGTTAAAAATAGTCAAACCCGTTGAGAACAAGCCCGCTCCCGAAGGTACGAAATATTGCGTTCAAAGGCATCTCGGCACGTTGGAGGGAATTAATAAACGTACTATTAATCAATTCATAATAGGCGATGTGTGCGAAAGCTGTCAGCTTTCAATGGGCATGACCGAACTTGCCGAAGGCAGTGCTTGGAACACTCTTCCCAGTCATACTCACGAGAGAAGAATGGAAGTATATATGTATTTCGAAGTTCCCGAAGATCAGGCAGTAATCCACCTTATGGGCAAGCCTGATGAAACCCGTCACATTATTATGCACAACGAACAGGCAGTCATTTCTCCCAGCTGGTCGATTCATAGCGGTGTAGGCACGCATAACTATACATTTATTTGGGGTATGTGCGGTGAGAATAAAACCTATGACGATATGGACAATATTGCTACTCAGGACTTAAAATAAAATTAAGAGAAAGTGTAATTATGGCATATATATCAATAAATGAATTCGTTAAAAAGAAAGATTTTTTAATTTGCGTTGACTCTGACGGTTGTGCAATGGATACAATGGATATAAAACATAAAAAGTGTTTTGGCCCGTGTATGATAACTGAATGGGGGCTTGAAAAGTGGGAGAATGAGATTCTTGAACGCTGGAACGAAATAAATTTGTATTCTGTTACGCGTGGGATTAACAGATTTAAAGGCCTTGCGGTTATGCTTGCCGAAATCAACGAAAAAATAACAAAAATTGACGGACTTGATGCGCTGCTCACATGGGCTGAAAATACTAAAGAAACGTCAAATGCATCAATTGAGAAGGAAATTGAAAAAACAAATTCTGAGTGTCTGAAAAAGGCTTTGAATTGGTCTTTAGCTTTGAACCGTGCTATAGATAAACTTTCAGACGAGCAGAAAAAACCTTTTGAAGGTGTTAAAGAGACGCTTGAAAAACTTCATTCATTTGCAGACATAGCGATTGTATCGTCAGCAAATAAGTCGGCAGTAGTTGAAGAGTGGACAAAGTACGGGCTTATAAATTCTGTAGATATTATACTGACACAAGAAAATGGCAACAAAGCACATTGCATAGCAGAAATGAAGAAAAAGGGGTATAAAGACGGTAAGGTCCTTATGGTAGGCGATGCAGACGGTGACTACAAGGCGGCAGAATCGAATGGAGTTTACTTTTATCCGATAAGAGTAAAACATGAAAAAGAAAGCTGGAGTAAACTAAACAACGAAACTGCGCAAATGTTTTATGAGGGAAAATTGAACGAAGATTACAGAAACAATCTTATAAGAATTTTCTATGAGAATTTTGAGCAATAAAATAATATGCCGCACAATTTTTTGCACGGGTGGAAATAATGTTTTTTAAATTTGATTATAGTGATTTATATTATTCACATAAAGTTGACGACCCTGCAATGCAATTGACGTCTTTGGCTGACCACTTCCATACAATATACGAAATCAGTTTTTTTATTAGCGGGAATGCCGAATACTTTATTGAAGAGAAAAGATATCCGTTGATGCCGGGTTCACTTGTAATAGTTAAACCGGGACAACATCATAATGTTCATATTCTTGGTCCGGAGAGATATGAGCGGTATGTTTTAAGATTTTCCGAGTATCTGATTCCAAGCGATATTCTGGCACGGTTCGGACGATACAGCGGATGTTATGATGTCAGTGAGACGCTTATTCCTTCTCTTTTTTCACGATTAGATTATCATTTGGAAAATATCGGTGAAGATAAGGAAACTCTCAGAATGCTTTTTCGTTGCGTTCTGACCGAAATATTAGTCTACTTTTCACATATGCGGGTTAAAGAGGGCACGGCGATTAATCTTCTCAGGGATGATATGGTGCAAATTCTTGACTATATCAATAAGAATATTGAGCGTCCGCTATGTCTTGAAGACATCTGCCGGGAGTTTCACTATTCAAAGTCGTTTATCTGCCATGAGTTTTCAGAATGTATGGGCGTACCCATAATCCAATATGTCCGCAATAAAAAGATTATGTACGCAAGTGCGCTTTTAAGAAGCGGCATGCGTCCTACGGAAGTCGCCGTACAGTGCGGGTTTTCCGATTATTCGACTTTTTATAGAATGTACAAAAAAGTTATAGGTAAACCGCCTTCGAATAGCGAATGATATTTAAGCAATTATATTAAAGACTGCTTCTTCGGAAGCAGTCTTTTTTTGTTAAATAATATTGATTATGGCAAACTTTTAATCACAATAAATGCAATAATTGCAATCTACTAATGCTTATATTGCAATGTACTTTTTTATCAAAAAATGATAAATTATAACTGACAATATTATTTATATAGGACTTATTGGGTCATTGATGAGGCGCAAAAGCGTAGTAAATCTTAATTGTCTGAAGAAAAATAAGGAGGAAAGCAAAGGCTAAAACTAAAATGGAACCAATTTTTGTTTCGACAAGTATTACCAAAAAATTCGGTCAGACAATTGCTCTTAATAATGTTGATATTTCTATTTATCCTGGTGAAATACGTGGTTTTATAGGCGAAAACGGTAGCGGTAAATCCACAATGGGCGCTTTAATGACCGGAATACACGACGTAACAAGCGGTAGTATGCAGTTTCACGGCAAGGAGTGGAAACCATCTTCGATGATTGATGCCTTGCAGGGCGGTATAGGAATTATCGTTCAGGAGAACGGCACAATACCGCAGATATCAGTTGCCGAGAATATGTTCCTCGGCGAGCTGAAAAATTTCAGCGGTATTCATTTTTTCGAAGAAAGAAAAGTAGAAAATTTTTCGCCCGTGTTCGACAGAAGCCTTTTAAAAGATTTTGACGTAAAAGCAGATGAGGCGCGTGAGAAAGTTTCTGCGCTTAAACAAGATGGCGAAGATGCTTATTACGCATACGCGAACGAAATCAAATTGATTAAAAGGGATAAAATCCTTTCAGACGATGCAAAACAGCAGCAAATTTCTGAACTGAATGATAAGAAGAGTAAAGCCGCAGAAATTCGTTCTCAAAATAATTCTGAACTTAAAACACTTCGCAAAAAGTATGCGGCTGAACTGAAAGAAGAATATCTGAAAGTTCTTCCCGCTCTTAAAGAACAGCAGTCAAAGATGCTTGCGGAACGCGTAGATGAGTATAACAAGACCTCGCTTACATATTTTGAGTCATTCCAGGCGAAGTTGAAGAGCATAGAGGATAAATACGCTGAACTGTATAAAACAACGTCAGATGTTGCTTTGGAAAAACGCCGGCACGATAATGACGTAAACGAAGTGAAAAAATCTTATGTTTCGCAGATACGGGCGCTCGACAGAAAGCATGAGCAGTTCTGCAATTTCATGAAGGAAGACGAGAAGTCATTATTAAATCATTATAAAAATTTCGTTACCGATATTACGGCAAGAAACGTGAACAGTTTGTACGCAAAGACGGTTAGGGGTTTGCTAACCGTCGTATTCGGGCTGTTTGTAAGCCGTAACAAACTGAATAAGTATGCACAACATGCGCTTGCTAAAATAGGTGTAAATCATATTAATGCGGCAATGCCGTGCGGCGCATATGATATGCAGGATAGAAAACTTATTGAGATTGCAAAGTGTCTCAATAAGAATCCCGAAATATTTATCGTAGATGAAACGACTACGGCATTATCTGAAACAGGCAGAAATATTCTCTATAAGCAAATGGAAGAATTGAAAGCTCAAGGCAGATCTGTTTTGTTCGTATCGCATGATCTTGACGAAATAATGGAAAAGTGTGATACGCTTACGGTTCTTCGTGACGGTAATATTGTTGCAAACCTTGATAAGGCAAAGGGCGAGTTCGACCCTGACGTTATTCGTAANGCNATGATAGGGCGTGAGCTGAAAGGCGATTATTATCGTGCAGATTANGATGTGANTTACGGAGAAGAGGTCGTTCTTAAAATGGTTGACGGCATTGAAGGNAAGCAATTAAAGCATGTCAATGTCGAACTGCATAAAGGTGAAATTCTCGGTATAGGCGGTTTGAGCGAGTGCGGNATGCACACTCTCGGCAAAGCTCTNTTCGGGAACATTAAAATGGAAGGCGGCTATGTNTATACAGGTGNAAATTTAGACAAGCTCGTGACAAACGAGGTTGTNGCAATGAATAATCATATAGGCTATCTTCCGAAGAACCGTGATACCGAAGGACTTGCGCAGAACGATTCAATTTTCTCTAACATTGCTATTGCCAGCGTAAACAAATTAGCGAAATTAAAAACCTTCGTGTTTAAGAGCAGTGAAAAGAAAGTTGTATCAAAAGAAGTACACGATCTTTCTATAAAGTGTAATTCTCCTTCCGACCTTGTATCCTCTCTTTCCGGCGGTAATAAGCAAAAAGTTTCACTTGCAAAGTGGATTGGTAACGACAGTGAAATTCTCATTCTCGACTGCCCTACGAGAGGTGTTGATATAGGTGTTAAACAATTTATATACCAGCTTATGTGTAAAATGAAGAAAGACGGCAAGTCAATTATTATGATAAGCGAGGAGCTGCCCGAACTCATAGGTATGTCTGACCGGATTCTTATAATGAAAGACGGAGTTGTGTCTAAAGAATTTATGCGCAGCAAAGACCTTACACAGGAACAAATCGTTCAGTACATGATATAGGGAGGGAGTATGGAAAACGTTTTAAATAATATTATAACCGACGTTGATCTTGCGGAAGCGTTTTTGGGCGCAGATACAACATCTGTGAGCAACGGATCCGATGCTGCTACCATGGCTGAAAATGTCAAGCAGAAGTACAAAGAACGCAATATTGAACTCAATGCCAAAATTTCAGAACAGCTTAAAGAGCGCAAATCACAGCATGAGGCGGATGCGGCAGTAATAGATAATGAACTTGCCGAAAGTCTTAAAGCTATTGAGGAAAAGTACTCAAAATATTCGGTTGAAGAGCGCGCTGAAAAGCAGCGGCTGAAAGAATATAGAGACGAAATAAGCGGCGCAAAGACAGTTCATCAGCGTTCAATGCGCAAACTTAACAATGATTATGACCGTGAAGTAGTTGCTATAAAAGCGCAGCAGGCTTTATTGTATCAGGCAAGAAATAAGTCATTGGCAAAATTAAAGGGTAAGAATTCCGACGGTCAGTCGATGGGTACGGCGTTCTATAATTTTAAGGCGTCATTTAATCCCAAAAAGACCCTTACCAATAAGCATATGTGGGTAAGCCTCACACCCTTTCTTGTGCTTGTGATACTTATTATCGCATACGTTTGCGCTTGTCAGGCAAACAACTACAAGATGAATATCGATACAATACTTACCTCCGGTATTTATGTGGCTATAGTCGCGGCGGGTGCTGTGTTTATTTATTCACAGGGTGCGTTTGATATGTCACTAGGCAACGCGTGTCTTGTCTGTGCTGCGGTAGGTATAATGTCATATGCGGCTACAGGGAATGCATTTTTGTCTTTGGTTCTGTGCGTGATTTTAGGCGTTGTACTTGGAATAGTGAATGCAGTACTTGCAAACTGCTTAAAACTTCCCGTAATGGTTATGACGTTGACAATGCAAAGNGTATTAAGTGCTNTTTANTCTAATATAACATCAGACAGCGGCGGATATATANAAGTTCAGGCAATGCNCGGACTTNGCGGNATGGGNANNAAATGGGCAATTCTCGTTGTGTTTGTTCTTCTGTGCATAGTCATCTTCAACTATACCAAAGTAGGAAGAAGAAGCAAAATGATAGGCGCAAATGCAACCTGTGCAAAGTGTACCGGCATATCGCTTATGAAAGCAGGTATTATTTCATTTGCAATATCCGGTATAGGTCTTGGGCTTTGCGGTTTCCTGTATATTACCCAGATGGGTAGTGTAAACGCTACGGGAACGGCACTTACTTCAGTTGGGCTTAACGTAATTATAGCAATTAACCTTGGCGGTATGCCTACGTCCGGCGGTCCGAAGAGCCGTATAGCAGCTGCGCTTGTAGGCGGTTTCTTCTGTGCTATACTCGACGAATTTTTCGCCGCAGTAGGCTTAGACCTTTACCGCTATCTGGCAAAGGGAATTATATTCCTTGTAGCTGTTTGCCTTACTGCAATCGGCAACAGACCCAAGAGACTGGCATAAGGAGGATAGAGAAATGAATTTTACTCAACCTAAACAGATTACGGTAAATACCCGGGTACCTAACCGCAAATTACAGCGTATTGCGAAGAATACCGGAATGACTCTCATATGGCCTGTTTCTTGTCTTATAGTCGCCCTTATTCTCTCCGGTGCGAGTGGCAAGGATTTGTTCCAGTCAATAACGAATTTCTGGGTGTTTATGGGCACGGTTATGACGACGTTCATAGCAATGTGGGCGCTTAATACCAACCTTAATTCAGGAAGAATGGACTTCTCGCTCGGCGCGACAGGTATTCTTGCCGCTTTGATTGCATCTAAGGTTGCAAATGTAATGGCGTTGTCGTTCAATTCACCTTCGGGAGTAATAATTTTTCTCCTTTTAACAGTCGTATTCGGAATGATTTTAGGTATAATAAGCGGTCTGGTATATATCTTGACAAAGCTTCCTGCAATCGTAACGTCACTCGGTATGTGCCTCGTATTTGAAGGATTGGCAGCAATAATTCAGGGTAAGACCGGACAGATTCAGTACAGACCTTCCGGTGTGTACGCGGCAAGATTTACTTCCCAGCCGTTAAATATAATACTTATCCTTATATGTATAATTGTTTTGATGTCGTTGATTATTTGTTATTCACGGTTCGGTTACAACAAGAACGCACTCGTGTATAATCAGAAAATAGCCTGCGACACCGGTATACGCGAAATTACAAGCTGTATTTTCTGCTATTTACTTGCAGGCGGGCTTATCGGATTATATCAGGTATTAACGGATATATCCAGCACGTATATGAATTTAAGCGTTGACCTCGGAACTGCTGGCAGCGTATTCAGAAACTTCCTTCCGATATTCATAGGAAGTATGATGACTAAGTATTCAAACCAGCTTATCAGTTCTTTCTTCGCTTGTATTGCAACTACTTTACTAAACCGCGGACTTGATAATGCGGGAGCGATAGGTATCACTTCACCTATTGCCAGCCTTATTACAAGCGTAATGATACTTATAGTGCTTACCTATATGGTGGATAAATATCCTTTTATCAACTGGATTAAGATGCGCAGGTATCTATGGAAACAAAAAAGACTCGGACTTAATAATAAAACTAAAAAGGAGAAAGTATAATGAAAATTAAAAAATTACTTGCGGCTGCAATTGGAGCAACTATTGCAACGGCATCTGTAGCCGGACTTACTGCTTGCGGCGGAGGCGGCGGAGACAACACAAATACTCTGTTTCTTTACCCGATTAACTANTACGNAATAGAGNGTAAAGCGTTTACTTNACNTTGGNANNGTATGGCGGACGCTTTAAGNGATGCNGGCNGGAACATTACCGGAGACGNACAGATGGACTCGCTTCAATTTAAGGCAACCCGTACAGCTTCCTGTACGATGCCCGAAGATACGCAAATTGTATTCGTAAACAATCAAACTTGGGATACAAACCTTGCACTGACTGATAAACTTCTTGAATATCAGCCCCTTGCTGTAATTTCTACATGTAACGGTGCAGAGTTCTGCTCTGAAAGAATTCTTGCAAATTCTCCCGGTACGCAAAACGCGACCGTTGCAAGTATTTCCGATTCGTATGAAGCTGCCTTCAAAAACGGTTCAATGAATTTTATGGCGGCTAAACTCGGAACTTCGTCCGTCGCCCCCATAGTTGCTGCTGTAAGTAAAGCGGTTAGAACGGGTCAGAGAATGGAGGACGAAAACGGCGACCCGCTTCACCTTGCACAGGATTACTGGCTTATCGACAGCTACNAATCTTATNTTGAAATGAAAGANTGCGAAATATTTACGGGCGATAAACCCACTATAATGAAAGCCGATATGGATGCGGCAATAGGTAGTTACGAAACATATAAAACGTTCTCCGAACAGACTGCTTCCACAAAAGAAGGCGTTAAAGGCTTAATAGCTAAACATACCTCTGAAAATATAACCGACGTGGTTGAAACAAGCGCCAAAATCAAAATCGGTTTGTTGGTTCCCCAGTCAATTAACGATGCTGTTGCAGGATATCTTAATTACATCGAAGGCTATCTTGCAAGAGTATATAACTACGAAACAAAACGTTTCCCCGTAACCGGTTCAACCAATCAGGAAGCGGCGGCGGAACAGGCTTGTAATGACCATTGCAACGCAATTATATCTTTGCAGGACGATACAAACAGAGCGGCAGCATGTAAAAAAGCCAATTCAAACGGCGTGTGGTTTGCGGTTGGCGGTGTATGCGTTTATTCCGAAAGCAAGACTTACACTTCCGGTGCGGACGCAGGTAAACCTAACGAGTGGGGACAGATGTCTGCTTGCAATTATTATGTCGGCTCGGTTGGAACTTCTCTTGATGCAGAGTATAGGGCTTGTTACAATATGACCAAGCATTATATCGATATCATTAATGAGAGGGGCGCACTCAATTAATTATGGCAAGGTTTAATTTACGGTTTGTAAGTAAGTCTCTTTTGAGAAAAACCGAAGTCAACCTTATTATTCCGTCGCTCGATTTGCACGGTGTCATAAGTAATAAAAATGACCGCTATTACCGCGACAGTACTCAAAAATATCCGCTTATAATTCTGTTGTCGGGTTTTAACGACGACAACGAAGCGTGGCTGTTTCAGACCAATATTTTCTCGCTTTGCAGTGAATATGGTGTTGCTGTCGCTTTAATCGGCGGTGAAAACAAATGGTATCTTGACCATGGTCCTATAGACAGTTGGCACAGCTTTATCGAAAACGAGCTTCCCGATTTCCTTTACGGCAATTTTACAATGCTTGACCAAAGTAAATTGCCCGTAATAGGCGGAGTGTCAATGGGCGGTTACGGTGCGTTGTATAACGGACTTAAAAGTCCGGAAAAATATTCGGCTGTTATGGCGTTGTCGCCGGCAACCAAGCCTGATGACGTTGTTGATGAAAAACAGCACGGCACTTTAAAGGAACTGTTTTTAAAGGCAAAAGATAAATTGCCCTATATGTACATTTCCGTCGGAGATAAGGATTTTATCTACGAAATAAGCAAAGAATTCGACGATTGGCTTACTGATAATTCGATAGGCGTAAATTACAACTTTGTAGAGGGTTATGCCCATACTTGGGACTTGTGGCGTATAGAGATAGTTAAATTTTTACAGGAACTAAAAAATAAAAAAATATTTTAAATTTTCTCGGAGGAAAATCATGAAAAAGAAATTACTTTTGGCAGTATGTGCCGTTACGGCGGCAACAGCAATGACCGTCGGACTTGCCGCTTGTAACACTGGTTTTAGCGCAAAGGACGCAGAGAACAAAATCAAAGGGTTTACTTCAACCCCCAATACTGTAAGCGCGACTTTTAAACAAACTTACGAGCTTAAGGTTAACAGCAACGATGCGAGTATGAAGGCGTTTGAAAAGAACATTGCCGATACCGTAACCATAGAAGCCGACTATACTGCCGGCAACGTTTATTACTACGGCAAGAAGGTGGCAAAGGACAATTCGGTGGTTGAACAACTTGTAGTAAAAGAAGACAATACTTATTACTATCTGACTTCTACAACCGTTAAAAAAGCGCTTGCAGATGAAGCTGCGGCAAAAGCTAAAATAGGCGAGCTTATGACCTCGCTTACTAAGCAAACGACGGGATATGTAAACAGCAGTGCGTTCGTATACAGCTCAGACTGGGTAAATACATATCTGATGCTCGGCAGTAATACCGTAAAGGGTAATGAAAAAAATTATTTCACTTATAAATATGATAAAACCGAAGGCGACGGACTTAAGGTTGATATCAATATGCAGTACGTAGGATACTACGGCGATACCGGCGGTACGTTTGAATTCGGAACAGACGAAACCCATAAAGGTGCAACCGCAAGTATCGAAACGGATAGCAACGGTTTTATAACGTCTTTCAGTCAGACCTTAAACAATCACCTTGATATGAGAATTACGTCTACGCCCACGCCTCTTGATTTGACAGGAACCCGTTCTCTTACCGCAACGTATAACGGAGCGATTACCAAAAAGGCAGCGGCTGATATTACGCAGACTCTCAACAATCCTACGGTAACGTTCGGTGACGTAGAAAACGTTACCTATTCGGTTTATGATTTTGCTTCAACAAGCGATATGAAAAAACTTAACAGCGGTGATTCGCTTGCCGTAGGCCGTAAGGTTGCCGTTATGGTTGGAGCATTTGAAGAAGGTTATGAGCTTGACACAATAACAATAAACGGAGTTGAAGCTTATAAATTTGGCCCTTGCTACTGCTATGACGTAACGGAAGACGATTATAATGTGGAATTGAAGGTAGTAGTCAAAGTCAAATCTACCGACCCCAACGCGCCTACGGTAGGAACGATTGTCGTTAATCCCGTAGAGAGCTGTACAGTAGTTATTGCCGACTTCTATAATAATACTACCAAAGATAATGTAACAACGGTTGAAATCGGTCATTTTCTTGCAGTCAAAGTTACTTGCGATTCTGGCTATGAGCTTGTTTCGGTAAAGGTAAATAACGGAACTGAGGAAAAAGATATAACATCTGCAACATATGGTAGCCCTTATTGCTGTTACAGTATTAGTGCGGCAGGTACTTATACAGTAACGGTTACTGTTAAATTAAGCGATTAATTTTAATAAAATAATACGCCGTCTTATGACGGCGTATTTTTAAAACGAGGTGTATAATTATGTTAGAACAACCCTTAATAATAGGCAATATAACTCTAAAAAACCGCGTAGTATTTCCGCCGCTTACCACAGGTTACGAAGAACGTGACGGTTCTATCGGTGAAAAAAGTTTTAATTTCTATAAAAGACTTGCAGAGGGCGGAGTTGCCTACATAGTTCTCGGTGACGTNGCACCGGTGAACACAGCGTCACCTACACCGAAATTGTGTCGGGACGACCAGATACATTCTTTCAAAAAACTTGCGGATGCGTGCCATGAATACGGNGCAAAACTTGCCGTTCAGATATTCCATCCCGAATACGACGTGGACGGCGTGGGCGCGCTTATTATTAAAAGCCGCATGCTTGCCCAGCAGGGCAATAAGGAAGAAAGCGACAAAGTAACNAAACAAGCTTTTGCAAAGCTGCATCACGATATGCAGAANTTTGTCAATGAAGCTACGAAAGAACAGCTTGCAAAGATATTAGAAGCTATATCGGCTTGCGCAAAGCGTGCATCAACTGCTGGCGTTGATGCAATTCAGGTTCACGGCGACAGACTTGTCGGCTCGCTTTGTTCCAAAATTTTGAATAATCGTTCGGACGAATACGGAGGTTCTTTTGANAACCGTATCCGCTTTGCGNTTGAAGTGGTGNGAGCAATCAAGACCGCTGTGCCCGAAATAGTTATTGANTACAAACTTCCCGTAGTAACGCCGTTAAAGGACGGTCTGCGAGGCAAGGGCGGACTTGAACTTGATGAGGCGGTTAAGCTTGCAAAAATTCTTGAAAAAGAGGGAGTGCAAATGTTGCATGTTGCCCAAGCAAACCATACGGGCAATATGAATGACACGATACCCGCAATGGGTACCCGCGAATACGGTTTTGTCGTCTATGCGGCGGAAGCTGTCAAAAACGCGGTTTCCGTTCCCGTGTGTGCCGTCGGCAGAATAATTACAGAAGAAGCGGCAGAAGCTGTGCTCGCTGAGGGCAAATGCGATCTTGTAGGTTTGGGCAGACCGCTTTTATGCGACCCTGACTTTGCAAACAAAGCAATAGCAGGGAAGCCCGTCCGTTATTGTTTAAGCTGTAACAAGGGCTGTACGGATAATATAATTAACCGCTCGTTCTGTCAGTGCGTACTAAANGCAGAGAACGGCGCAGAGTATGTGCGNGTTNTCACACCTGCAAAATCCAAAAAGAAAGTTNCCGTAATCGGTGCGGGAATAGCGGGATTAGAAGCTGCAAGGGTTTGCGCATTAAAGGGACATCAGGTTACAGTATTTGAGAAANNNTATTCAATAGGCGGTCAGATAAATATTGCTTCCGTCCCTCCCCGCAAAGGCGAAATGATGCGAAGNGTAGTCTATTATGAAAAGGTTTTACCTGAACTCGGTATNACNGTTTTGACGGGCAGGCAGCCGTCTGCCAAAGAGCTTAACGGCTTTGACGAAGTAATTGTTGCAACGGGGGCGCGGAACGTTAACCTTAAAGTTGAGGGGGCGGATCTTCCGCACGTAGTCAGCTCGTGGAGCGTACTTGCCCGTAAGGAAACCGTGTTCGGCAAAGTTGCCGTTATCGGAGGCGGACTTGTGGGTGCGGAAACGGCGGAGTTCCTTGCAAATCAGGGAGCCGAAGTAAGCATAATAGAAATGGCACCCGAAATTGCAAAAGGCGAAAGTTCAACCGTACTGCCGGAAATGAAAGCGGAGTTTGCGGCACACGGAGTGAAAGAATATGTTAATTGTAAGGTTGTAAAAATCACTAAAGATAATGTCGTATGTGAGAATACCGCAGAAGGTAAACAGGTTTCGATAGCGGCAGATTTCGTGGTGCTTGCAGTCGGTGCAAAATCTAACGCATTTGACGTTAGCGGCGTTAAAGCAAACATTCATTGCTGCGGTGACTGTGTAAATCCTACCGATATATCTAATGCAATGCGCACCGCATACGATATTGCGAATTCAATCGATTAAATTTTTCTCCTCATTTTTTTCTCCATATCTTGGAGGGGCGAAAAATTTTTTTAGCCCCTCCAATTTATTGGGAAATAAAGAAATATATAAAATATGGAAAATTTTAAATTTTACAATCCCACAAGAATTATCTTTGGCAATAGTGGTATAGAATCACTGGCATCACTTATTAAAGAACACGGTGGTACGAAAGTAATGATTCATTACGGTGGTTCATCGGTTATAAGAAACGGACTGTTAGATTCGGTAAAAGCAATACTGAATAAAAACGGTCTGAAGTTCGTTGAGTTAGGCGGTGTTGTCGCTAACCCTCATTTGCAACTCGCATTAAAAGGTGTGGAGATTATAAAAAAAGAAAATGTTGATTTTATCTTGGCTGTTGGCGGAGGAAGCGTAATAGATTCGTCAAAATGTATGGCTTGTGCTGCCTGTTGTGACGATATATGGAGTTACTTTATGGATAGCAGTAAAGTAGCGGAAAAGGCTTTGCCGTTAGGCGTTGTTCGTGACTATCCCTGCNGCCNGNAGNGAGTCTNCCAACGGCGCTGTTATTNCAGANGAAGTTTCGGGATTGAAGAGGANTGCCAATTNAGAGGTAATGTTTCCTAAANTTTCAATCGTTANTCNTGAATATACATATTCTTTGCCTACTGAACAAATTGCCAACGGTGCCTNTNATATTCTGGCTNATATGATGGAACGGTATTNTACCTCAGTTCAAGGAGNTGATTTTACAAGCCGTATTCTTGAAGGCGCGATGAAAGNCCATATTGCTAACAGTAAAAAAATTATGAAAGACAAGAATAATTATTCTTTAAGGGCAGAAATGAGTTTAGCGGCAATTTATGCACATAACGGAATGTTTAATGTCGGAAGAATCGGTGACTGGGCATCTCATAATATCGAACACGAATTGTCGGCAATTAACAGTGTTGCCCATGGTGCAGGGCTTGCCGTTATTTTTCCTGCGTGGATGAAGTATATTCACAGCATTGGAAAAGGGAAAGACATTTTTCATTCTTTTGCTAAGAATGTGTTCGATGTTGAAGAGGGATTAACTCAAGATGAAACGATTCTTGAAGGAATCAGAAGANTGGAAGATNTTTATATGGAATNAGGATTGCCTACGAGATTGCATCAAATTANCNTTGNCGAAGAGCATNTTGCCCACATTTCAAAAAACGCTTTAGTTAATAAAACTCATCTCGGTAATCTTGTCAGACTTAATTCGGACGATATTTATAAAATTCTTCTGTTGGCAAAGTAAATTTATTGTTACGAAACTTTTAAGGGGGATAATAACTTATGAAAATGACATTCAGATGGTATGGAGAAAAGGACTGTATTCCTTTGAACTATATCAAACAAATTCAAGGAATGACAGGTGTAGTTACTGCTGTGTACGATGAACCCGTGGGATCGGTTTGGAATTTGGATAAACTTTTGCATCTCAAAAAACTCTGCAATGACGCGGGACTTGAAATGGAAGTTATCGAGTCCGTTCCCGTTCACGAGGATATAAAGCTAGGCAAACCCACGAGGGACAAGTATATCGAGGCGTACAAGCAGAATATTATCAACTGCGGTAAAGCAGGTGTAAAGTGCATTTGCTACAACTTTATGCCCGTGTTCGACTGGTTCCGGACAAATTTATATTTTAAGCATACAGACGGTGCGACTTCGCTTTCTTACAGTGAAGCGGACTTTGCAAAACTTGATAAACATAATCTGCGTTTACCCGGTTGGGACGAGAGTTATACTTCGGAAGAGCTCAACGGGCTTTTAAAAGAATACGAAGGGGTGACGCACGAAAAGCTGTTTGAAAATTACGTATATTTCCTGAATGCCGTTATGCCTGCATGCGATGAGGCAGACGTAAATCTTGCAGTTCACCCTGATGATCCTCCCTGGGATATTTTCGATTTGCCGAGAATTGTCGGCAGGGAAGAAGATTATGATAGGTTGTTAGCTGCTGTCCCCAATAAGCATAACGGAATAACTTTCTGCACGGGCTCATTGGGCGCAGGCAGGTTTAACGACTTACCTAAAATGGCGGCGAAGTACGCAGATAGAATATACTTTGCCCACCTTCGCCAATTAAAATATACGTCCGAAACCGACTTCTACGAAAACGGACATATGACTGATTGCGGAAACGTGGATATTTACGAAATAGTCAGGGCATTGGAAAAGAATGGTTTTAGCGGATATCTGCGTCCCGATCACGGAAGAAACGTATGGGGCGAGGACGCAAAACCCGGTTACGGACTGTTCGACAGAGCAATGGGGGCGACCTATCTTTGCGGATTGTTCGAAGCAGTAAAGAAGGATTTAAAAAATAAATTATAAGGAGAATACATAAATGAAATTACCTTTTACCGTCGATTTAAAAGACAAAGTAGTAGTTATAACAGGAGCGGCGGGCGTCATATGTTCTCATCTTTCAAAGGCAATTGCACAGTGCGGTGCTAAGGTTGCCGTTCTTGACAGGGATATCAAAAAGGCACAGGAGTTTGCCGATAAGATAAAGTCTGAAGGATATTCCGCAAAAGGATTTGAAGCAAATGTGTTAATAAAAGAATCGCTTGAAAAGTGCCACGAAGAAGTTTTAAAAGCATTTGGCAAATGTGACATATTGATTAACGGCGCAGGCGGCAACAATCCTCAGGCGACCACGGATAACGAGTATGCAGAACTTGATGATGAAATTAAAGGAATAAAAACTTTNTTTGATTTGGAACAGTCGGGCGTTGAAAATGTGTTTAACCTTAACTTTATAGGCACTTTACTTCCTTCGCAAGTATTTTCAAAGGATATGGTAGGAAGAAAGGACTGCAACATATTAAACATATCTTCAATGAATGCATATACTCCGCTTACAAAGATACCNGCATATTCGGGAGCAAAAGCAGCCGTATCTAACTTTACNCAGTGGCTTGCGGTACACTTCTCGCATATCGGTATTCGTGTCAATGCTATTGCACCCGGTTTTTTCTCAACCAAGCAGAATGAAAAACTTCTGTGGAACGACGACGGAACGCCTACGGCAAGAACGGGCAAAATTCTTGCGGCGACTCCTATGGGTAGGTTCGGTGTTGTTGACGATCTTGTAGGAACAACACTCTATCTTATCAGCAGTGAAGCAGCTGGTTTTGTAACAGGTGTTTGTATTCCTATAGACGGNGGTTTCTCATCNTATAGCGGCGTTTAGTTTTAATTATTTCTACTTNAAGGGGTCGGGGATATTANGCTCTGACCCTTANTAATTGGTACCGGATANATTATGAAANNTNCTGAANAATATCTAAAACTTCTTTCTAATTCTTTNCCAACTGCACGCNAAGCGGCATCGGAAATAATANATCTNTCGGCTAACTTANACTTGCCTAAGGGTACGGAACATTTTATCTCTGATATTCACGGCGAGTACGAGGCGTTTAACCATATTCTGAAAAACGGCTCGGGGTCGATAGCGAAAAAGGTAGACGACGAGTTTGGCGATGAATTGACGGTTAAACAAAAGAAGACGCTGTGCACGCTCATTTATTATCCTGAAGAAAAGCTGGAACTTATAGAGCGAACGGAAGTCAATTTCGGAAATTGGTGCAAGCAAACTTTGTTATGGCTGATACGCATTAGCAGAAGAATGGTANCAAAATATAACCGTACANAAGTTAAAGCTGCCGTAAAGCCTGAANTCGAGTACATNATAGAAGAGTTGTTGAGCGAGCGTTCGGAANTGNCTGATAAGCAAGNATATTACGGTGAAATATTGCAGGCAATAATTGAAACTGACAGCGCAAAAGTTTTTATTGCAGAATTTTGCAGGTTAATTCAAACACTTGCTATTGAAAGATTGCACGTAATAGGTGATATTTTTGACAGGGGAAGCGGCTCTGTTGAGGTAATGGAGACGCTGATAGGATATCATTCCGTGGATATAGAATGGGGTAATCACGATGTTGAATGGATGGGCGCAGCTTGCGGTAGCTATGCTTGTATTGCATCAGTAATCAGACTTGCAGTCAGAAACGGCAATTTAAACGTGTTGGAAAACGGTTACGGCATAAGCCTTGTGCCGCTTATTACTCTTGCACTGAATAACTATTATGACGACAATTGCAAGTTGTTTGAAATAAAAAACGGGTCAAATGAAGAAAACAATATTTTTACAAAAGTTCATAAAGCCATTACGGTATTACTTTTTAAACTTGAAGGACAGTTAAGCCTAAAGCACCCCGAATTCGGAATGGATAACAGACGTATATTGGAAAAAATTGATACTGAAAATGGCACGGTTATAAGAAGGGAAAAAATATCGGCTTTTGGACAGTAACTTTCCAACGATGTCATTAGATAATCCGTATTGTCTGACAGAAGAGGAAGAGCATACGATGCGTCAGCTTGCCGTATCGTTCAAGCAGTCGGAAAGATTGCAACGGCATATAGAGTTTCTATATAATAGGGGAAGTATGTACCGTATTTATAACGGTAATTTACTTTTTCACGGTTGCGTTCCGTTTACAGAGGACGGCGAGTTTTTAACGGTTACTATAGGCGGGGAGCAAGTGAAAGGTAAAGCACTTTTTGATACACTTGAAAAGTGGGCGCGTAAAGCACGGTATTCAAAAAGCAAAAAAGAAATGGAGTACGGCAAAGACGTGTTGTATTATATGTGGTCCTGTCCGTCCTCGCCTTTATATGGTAAAGAAAAAATGGCAACATTTGAAAGATATTTTCTTTCCGATGAGGACATAAAAAAAGAAAATAAAAATAGCTATTATAACTTTTATAATGACAAATTTAAAGTTAAAACAATTTTTGATGAGTTCGGTTTGGACTTTGCTACGGGGCATATCATAAACGGTCACGTTCCCGTCAAGGTGCGGCAAGGACAGCACCCCGTTCATTGTAACGGAAAGGTTATTATAATAGACGGCGGTTTTTCGAAAGTTTATAGAGAAGTAACGGGCATAGCCGGTTACACTTTGGTTTCCAATTCACACGGGCTGAAACTTGTAGCACACGAACCGTTTGTATCTGTAAAAGAAACCATTTTGTCAGAAACGGACATACATTCCGTTACGGAAGTTGTTGACGCAAGCTATAACCGTCTGCGTATTTCCGACACTGACAGGGGAAAAGAAATGCAGGAAAGAATTGCGGATTTGAAAGAACTTATATCGTGTTACAAGCATGGTGTTTTAAAGGAACACCAAAATTAGACAAATAAAAAATTGAAATACATAAAAAGTGCTGTTCGTTGGAACAGCGCTTTTTATAATTAAAGTATGAACGTGTTGTAGTTAAATTCTCTGATGAAAAATTGTTTTTTTGGTTTGTCGCATAGCTGTCGCATAAAAATTTTTACGGGCTAAAAAGGGCTGTTTTTACACTGTTTTCAAGCAAAATCGGGGTAAAACTGCCCTTTTTCTGAGTCCGTCAATCGCTTCAAGTCCAACAAGCGGAGCCATTCCGGTGATGATGGCAACGAGGATCCACCTGTTCCCATTCCGAACACAGAAGTTAAGCTCGTTTACGCCGAAAGTACTTGTCGGGACACCGACCGGGAGGATAGGAAATTGCCGG
>WFLX010056850.1_pt1 | contig 18418 bp, 20 predicted proteins | sample 4967041 | NCBI WGS metagenome assembly WFLX01 (sample SAMN12857096, study PRJNA449069) | gut metagenome | isolation source: stool from male and female vole | host: Microtus ochrogaster | place: USA:Florida | collected 2017
AATTCCGACTCTAAGGCCGTGAGGATTAACTTTCTGTCCCATTTATTCTAAGCTCCTTTCCCTACTTCTTCTCATCAAGCACAATTGTGATGTGGCTCGTTCTCTTCTCGATCCTGTAAGCCCTGCCCTGAGCTCTGGGTCTAACCCTCTTCATGGTAGGTCCCTTATTTGCATAGCATTCTGCAACATAAAGGTTTTCGGTATTCATACCGTTATTGTTCTCAGCGTTTGCGATTGCTGACTCAAGCAGCTTCTTGATAACGCTGGATGCATATCTGGGATTGTAACTCAGGATTGCCAATGCAGCTGTTGCATCTTTTCCTCTGATGGCATCCAAAACGAAACAGGCTTTCTGAACAGACACTCTTGCATAAGACAGCTTAGCTGAAGGTCTTGTATCTTTCTGCGCATTTCTTTCTCTCTTTATTTGGGATCTATGTCCTTTAGCCATAGATATGTCCTCCTTTCAAACTAAAATCCCTATCGGCTTATCTGACCTTTGACTTCTTCTCGTCTTTGCCGTGTCCTCTATAGGTTCTGGTTGCAACAAACTCACCGAGCTTGTGTCCAACCATGTCTTCAGTTACATATACAGGTACATGCTTTCTGCCATCGTGAACCGCAATTGTATGTCCTACAAAAGAAGGGAAAATTGTAGAACGGCGTGACCAGGTCTTAATAACCTGCTTCTGTCCCGAAGCGTTTAAAGCATCTACTTTTTTTAACAGACTTGCATCTGCAAATGGTCCTTTTTTCAGTGATCTAGCCATTGTCTTTCCTCCTCAATTATTTGATTGCTCTACCGTCGCGTCTTCTTACAATCATCTTGTTGGAAGCCTTCTTTTTCTTACGGGTCTTAAGACCAAGAGCAGGCTTACCCCAAGGAGTGCAGGGACCGGGACGGCCGATACCGGTTTTACCTTCACCACCACCGTGAGGATGGTCGTTCGGGTTCATAACAGAGCCGCGGACTGTGGGACGGAATCCCATGTGGCGCTTGCGCCCTGCTTTTCCGATATTAATCAGATTGTGGTCCACATTGCCTACAACACCGANTGTTGCACGGCANACCATCGGAACCATTCTCATCTCGCCGGAAGGAAGACGAAGNGTNGCATACTTTCCTTCTTTTGCCATAAGCTGTGCGGAATTGCCGGCGGAACGAACCATCTGTCCGCCCTTGCCCGGNTGCAGTTCAATGTNGTGTACCAGAGTACCTACCGGGATTTCTGACAGAGGCAGGCAGTTTCCAACGGAAATTTCTGCCTGAGGTCCGTTCATGACCTTCATGCCGTCTGTAAGACCGTCAGGAGCAAGAATGTATGCTTTCTCGCCATCCGCATAACAAATCAATGCAATATTTGCCGTTCTGTTAGGGTCATATTCAATACCGATAACTCTTGCAGGAATTCCATCCTTCTTTCTCTTAAAATCAATAACCCTATNTTTTTTTGCAGCACCGCCGNCGCGATGTCTAACTGTAATTTTTCCCTGATTGTTACGACCAGCATTTTTCTTTAAGGAAGTACAGAGACTTTTTTCAGGAGTGGTTTTTGTAATCTCCGCAAAGTCTGAACCGGTCATATTTCTTCTGGAAGGTGTATAGGGATTATATGTCTTGATTCCCATTGTCTTATCTCCTTTTCATCTTTTTTGCGCAGCTGTCTTAGCCGCATACTTAAATCCGCATCGACGAAACTTAATTCTTCATCGTGTTACAGTCCTGCAAAGATTTCAATATCCTTGCTGTCCTCAGTCAGCCACACCATAGCTTTCTTGGTCTTGGCAGTTCTGCCTACCACTGCACCGCGTCTTTTCTTTTTACCCATGATATTCATGGTATTTACCTTCTTCACCTTGGTGCCTTCAAACATCTTCTCAACAGCTTCCTTAATCTGAGACTTGTTTGCTTCTGTGTGGACAAAGAAAGTATATTTCTTATCGCTCATGCCGGCCATGCTCTTCTCAGTGATAACCGGTTTGAGAATCACATCATAATATTTAAGGTCTGCCATTATGCGTACACCTCCTCAATCTTCACAACCGCATCCTTGGTCAGGATAATCTTCTTAGCTTTCATAATGTCATATACATTGATGGTGTTTACCAGAGCGGTATTTACCTTTTCAATATTTCTTGCAGACATTACCACATTCTGATCATTATCGGCAATTACAACCAATCCATTATCGACATTTAAGTTGTTCATCACCTTCACAAAATTCTTGGTCTTGATCTCATCAAACTTTAACTCATCAAGCACAATCAGGTTGCTGTTCTGCACCTTATCCGTGAGAACGGATTTGAGAGCCGCACGCTTCTCCTTCTTGTTCATCTTGAAAGAGTAATCTCTGGGAACCGGTGCAAACACCATTCCGCCGCCTTTCCACTGAGGAGCTCTGATGGAACCCTGTCTTGCATGACCGGTTCCTTTCTGCCTCCAAGGCTTTCTGCCTCCTCCGGACACCTCTGAACGGGTCTTTGCTTTCTGAGTGCCCTGACGCTTATTTGCCAGATGCTGTACGACTGCCATATGCACCAGATGCTCGTTTACCTTTGCACCAAACACTGCATCACTTAATTCAATCGTACCAACTTCTTTGCCTTCCATATTAAAAACAGATACGCTTGCCATCTGCTTGGTCCTCCTTTCGCTTTGCGCAATGCGCAATTTTATGCCTCCGCCTTAACGGTTTCTTTGATGGTTACTAAAGATTTCTTGGGTCCGGGTACGGAACCTTTGATAAGAAGCAGATTCTTCTCAGCATCCACTCTCACTACTTCCAGATTCTGAACCGTTACCTTTACGCTTCCCATGTGACCGGGCATTCCTTTGCCTTTAAACACACGGCTGGGCGAGGAACATGCACCGTTAGAACCCTGATGACGATGGAACTTGGAACCATGCTTCATGGGACCTCTGTGCTGTCCCAATCTCTTAATAGCACCTTGGAAACCTTTACCTTTGGAAATTGCAGTTGCGTCTATCTTGTCGCCTTCCGCAAAAATATCAGCCTTGATTTCTGCGCCCAAAGTATATTCATCCGCATTATCAAACTTAAACTCTCTCACATACCGCTTGGAGCTTACGCCAGCTTTCTTGAAATGTCCCTGTTCTGCCTTGGTTGCACCATGGCTGTGAACAATTTCCTTCCTGCCTGCTGCATCCTTGTTGATAATTTTGTCCTTCTTGTCTACAAAGCCCACCTGCACTGCACTGTAGCCATCGTTCTCCACAGTCTTTAACTGGGTAACTACGCAGGGTCCTGCCTGAAGAACTGTTACGGGAATAAGCACGCCGTCTTCATTGAAGATTTGAGTCATTCCGATTTTTGTTGCCANAANTGNTTTCTTCATTTTTACCTCCTGTTGTCTACNTAGAGGACCGGGGCAAAGCCCGTTCTTGTCTAGTAGAGGTCTTATTTTATTTCTGTTACTTATGATTCATTAAAATGAAGTGACTTATTATTTGTTCTTCATTTTGATGTCAATATACACACCTGCAGGCATTTCCAATCTCTGCAGCGCATCCACCGTCTTCTGGGTCGGTGCAATGATATCGATGAGTCTCTTGTGAGTTCTCTGTTCAAACTGTTCTCTGGAATCCTTGTACTTGTGAACAGCTCTCAGAATAGTGATTACTTCCTTTTTAGTAGGAAGGGGAACGGGACCACTCACCTGTGAACCGTTCTTCTTAACTGTTTCGATAATCTTCTGGGCAGATGCATCCACAAGCTGATGCTCATATGCCTTCAGGGTGATTCTCATTACTTGATTTGCCATAAAAAAAGCCGCCTCCTTTTCGCACTTTTGCAAGCGAGTTCATCGCTTTCGTACGACAAGTGGTGACTGTACACTCTTCCGTGTGTGTCCTAAGCATTTGCAACGCTTCCTTCTTTCTGCTTTGAACTTCACACGCTGTTTCTACTGCTAAGTAGACCTTGTTTGGGTACAGTGACTTGTCGTCAGTTTCCTAACTTGACATTCGCTCCACGGAAAACCTGCTCTCGATTGCCCGAAAGCAGCAACCTCACGCTTCACAGCTATCATGCCACAGCAAATAGTAGTATACAGGATGAAGGAAAATTTTGCAAGCTTAAAATTGTATTTTTTTTAGTACAAAGTTAAAACCGNAATNNTCCCTACATCCTATTTCATTATTTCATGGATTTCACAGACTCAAATTCCTTTACAATNNCCTTAGAAGGCGCCNCCGTCACCAGCGATACCAACAAAANTACCACACTGCCTATCACNAAAGCAGGAAGCAGCTCATAGATATCCCACAAACCACCCAGCGGACGAACCAGATACTTCCATACAAATATCATCACACCGCCGGAAACCATACCCGCAAGAGCTCCTGGGAAATTTGTGCGTTTCCAGAACAGAGAGAACAACATCACCGGTCCAAATGCTCCACCAAAACCAGCCCAGGCAAAGGATACAATGTTAAACACAGAGCTGTTCGGATTCCACGCCAGAAAAACTCCGATAATCGCAATCACTCCAATGGTCAGGCGCGCCACCAGCATAGACATCTTTTCGCTCATCTTAATCTTCAGAAAATCCTGCATCAGATTCTGAGATACGCTGGATGCTGCAGTAAGCAGCTGGGAATCCGCCGTTGACATGGTACAAGCCAAAATACCTGCAAGCACTATACCGGCAATAATCGCTGCCAGAAAACCATGCTGTGAGAGCAGATTTGCAAACTGTATGATAACCGTTTCCGATTCGGAAGTATTATTAAAGGAAGGAATCGCACCTGCCGCTGAAGCAGCACAGCCAATTAACCCGAGCAAAATGGCAACCGACATGGAAATTACCACCCAGACGGATGCAATTCTGCGTGCAAGCTTAATTTCCTTCTCCTCCCTCACTGCCATGAAACGCAATAGGATATGAGGCATACCAAAATAGCCAAGTCCCCATGCTGCTGTGGATAAAATNGTNAGTAATGTATAGGGNTTTGCNATGCCTGTTTCTATATCATAGGNCNGATTCATACTNAAATATCCAGGAAGCGCATGGGCGTTATCCATGACAATNCGTCCAGCCCCCTGCAACATTAATGCCAAAAAATACAATGACTATCAAGGCAATGGTCATCACTATACTTTGAATCAAATCCGTGGTTGACACTGCCAGAAAGCCTCCCAATGCAGTATACCCTACGATTACAAGTGCACCAATCAACATGGCAACATGATAGTCCACACCAAACAAAGTGGAAAACAGGGTGCCAACTGCCTTAAAGCCGGATGCAGTATAAGGAATAAAGAAAATCAGGATAAAGATGGCCGCAATACATGCCAATATATTCTTATTATCTCTATAGCGTTTGGAAAAGAAATCCGGAATTGTGATGGCACCGCAGGCAGCCGAATATCTGCGCAGCTTCTTTGCCACCAACAGCCAATTCAAATAGGTTCCAACCCCAAGTCCTATAACCGTCCAGCCCACATCTGCAATACCTGATATGTATGCAAGTCCCGGAAGCCCCATCAACAGGTAACTGCTCATGTCAGAGGCCTCTGCGCTCATTGCAGCCACCAAAGGTCCTAACTTTCTGCCTCCCAGATAAAATCCCTCCGCAGAATTGTCTCCTTTTCTGCTAAAATACACTCCCACGGCTATCATTGCCGCCAGATAAACCACAATTGCCAAAATAATTCCTGCCTGTGCACTCATAATCTCCTCTTCCTTTCTGTTCTTTCCTGCCTCTTAATGGTATGTCTATACACATTTATCCATTAGTCTACTAAGAATTTTACAATTAGTCAAGTATCTTTAAGCTTCCTCCCCAAGCTTTTCGCATTGCACAAAACCCAAAAATCCTGTATAGTAATGGTGGAGGATGTATACCTATGTGGATTGCAGATAATTGGAAAGACTATGAAGTAATAGACACCGGCAACGGAGAAAAATTAGAGCGCTGGGGAAAATATCTCCTTGTGCGTCCCGACCCTCAGGTTATCTGGAGCACAAATTACACAAACCCTGGCTGGAAAAAGAAAAACGGACATTACCACAGAAGCGCCAAGGGTGGCGGAGAATGGGAATTTTTTAAACTTCCGGACGAATGGAGCATATCCTATGACCTTGCAGACGCAGACTGCCATTCCCTGACTTTTCACCTGAAGCCTTTCAGTTTCAAGCACACCGGTCTGTTTCCCGAACAGGCAGTAAACTGGGATTGGTTTTCCCGCATCATCAAAGATGCCCGCCGTTCTTCAGACAATCCCGTAAAGGTTTTGAATCTGTTTGCTTATACCGGCGGTGCTACCATTGCCGCCGCTGCCGCAGGTGCTGCCGTGACCCATGTGGACGCCTCCAAAGGCATGGTAGGATGGGCAAAGGAAAATGCGGTCTCCTCCGGACTAAAAGATGCACCCATCCGTTTTTTGGTGGATGACTGCATCAAATTTGTGGAACGCGAAATCCGGCGCGGCAACAAATATGACGGAATTATCATGGATCCGCCATCTTATGGGAGAGGCCCCAAGGGTGAGACATGGAAATTAGAAACCAATATATGGCCTTTCATCGTACTGACCACACAACTGCTTTCCAAAGATGCCTTATTCTTTTTGCTCAATTCCTATACTACAGGACTGCAGCCCGCAGTGCTCTCCTATATGCTGAACTCTGCACTTACCAAGCCTCTGGGCGGTCATGTGGATGCAGATGAAATCGGTCTGCCTGTCACGGAAAGCGGTCTGGTGCTTCCCTGCGGCGCTTCCGGCCGATGGATGAGAGATGCTGCTTCTTAACACTATCTTTATACCCATTGCTATGCAAGTAAGGTACAATATAATCATATAGTTGTTGTGTATTCATTTACAAAGGAGATGTCATGCATCAAAAATTACAGAATATGCCTGTTTGGAAGCAGCACCTCTACAGCTTTCTGCTTTCCGGCATCTGCATGGGTGCCGCCATGGCTGTTGCTTTTATTTATCATGCCCTGCTGCCAGAAGGTCCCTTTGCGATACTGCTGTCTTTCCTGTCAGCAGTTTTTATTACTTCACACTGTATCATATTTTTCCGCGTAATTTTATTAAAAGACATTTCAGACCAACGCCGCAAGCTTCTCTCAGAATCCGAGATTGAGAAAATGCGCGCAAATCTGCTGCGCTCTATCTCCCACGACCTAAGAACTCCTTTAGCTGTCATTATCGGCAACAGTTCTCTCTATTTAGAAAGTAAAGACCAATTAAGTGAAAAGGAAAAAATGGAACTTTTGACCAATATTCATGAGGAAGCAGATTGGCTTTTAAACATAGTGGAAAACCTTCTTGTCATCACTCGCATTCGAAAAGACGATTGTTCCATTGTCACCCGTAGTGAAACCTTGGAAGAGGTAATTTCTGAAGCTCTGCAAAAATTTAAAAAACACTATCCCGATGTTACCGTCAAAGTGCAGATTCCTGAATCTTATATTTCACTTCCCATGGATGCCATTTTGATTGAACAGGTAATTATCAATCTGCTGTCCAATGCTTCCATCCATTCGGGAAGTTCTGCACCTATTGAACTGACCGTGCGGGATACCCGCCATGCCATATCCGTCTCCGTAAAGGATTATGGTATCGGCATTCCCCCTGAAAAGCTGGACTGCCTCTTTGACGGCACATCTTATTCCAATGATTCTTGTAAAAACGCGCCTTATAAATGTGTGCCTTATAAAGGCACTGGTATCGGACTTTCCATCTGCCAAACCATCATCACCGCGCACCATGGCACAATTCTGGGACGGAACCACAAAGCAGGCGCCGAATTTGTCTTTACACTGCCCAAAAGCTGACTCCCGTAAAGCGAGTGCCTTGCAGCCCAAAGGAACCATAGTCTGACCGCACAAAAGAAAAGAGGGATAAATTTCATGAATCCAAAGACAAAGATATTATTAATTGAAGATGACAAAAACTTAAACAGTATTATTACCTCTGTTCTGGAGTCCAATGATTACAAGGTCATGACTGCTTTTTCCGGCAGAGAAGGCATCAGCCTCACCACATCCTTTTGTCCCAATGTCATTCTTTTAGATTTGGGACTTCCCGACATGGACGGACTTGTTGTACTGCAGCAGGTTCGCAGCTGGAGCTGTCTCCCTATCATTATCCTGTCCGCCCATATCGAAGAAGAGGAAAAAGTCACCGCTCTGGATATGGGTGCAGATGACTATATCACCAAGCCCTTCGGAACCAACGAGCTGATGGCACGCATCCGCACCTCCATCCGTCACAGTCGCAAAGAATCACCAGGCCACATATACAGGGCTCTTGACTTGGAAATTCAGTTTGACAAACGCAAGGTTCTGCTTGCAGGAAAGGATATCCACCTGACTCAGATTGAGTACCAGCTTCTGACTCTTCTTGCGGAAAATTCCGGAAAAGTGCTGACTTACAGCCATATCATGAATACTATCTGGGGTCCCTACTCCGATGACAGCAATCAAATCCTGCGGGTAAACATGGCAAATATCCGGCGCAAAATCGAAGTCCAGCCTGCTCAACCCAAATATGTGTTTACGGAAATCGGTGTAGGCTATCGGATGCTGGAAAACGAAAACCAATAACTCTTGCTATGGCAAAATGCGCTTCTCGTTCCATGCAAGAAACGGCCGAATGGCCATCCAAACCATGATTACAAAGTAATCATGGTTTAATGGATTCAAACATCTCCCAGATTTCCTCTGCGCTTCCCCTGCCGGAAAACTCTACCATAATACCGCTGTCATACAACTCCGCATAATTTCCACTGGGGGTATCCGTATCTCCCGCATCCGGTATGGATTTCATGCGCGCCTCCACCATTTCCAGAGAAAAATCCGACTCTTTAAACACAGGATGATCAAAAACCTCAAAATACTCCCTCGGTACCGTATCGGCGTAAGGAATTTCATATAGACTTACATCATAGGTCTCTGGTTTTGCAGGATCAACTATCCTCTTTTGGAAAGTCTCATACACATCCTTGGGCATGCTTGCAACCGCATAAAATTCCGTAATATGCAGTCTGATATCATCCATGCCTTTGCACCAGCACAGACTCATATCCAGATAGCTGTTGGCAGGCGAGCTGCCCCTTGCCGATTCAAACTGATATCCTGACGGAAGCTTCTCCGGCACATATCCTCCGATTCTTTCCATCTCTTTTGCCGCCTGTAAGGTAATCTTAGCACGGGCATCCACCGGACTCGACTCCAGCTTTTCAGAATCTACTGCTACGTGTTTGTCCTCCTGCGGCGCATTTGTGACGCCTTCCGTTTGCGGCATCTGTAAACCATCCTGTCTATTTGATTGACCCTGCATACTATGCATACTGTTAGATGCATCCGTAAATTGCTCCTCCATGGCTGCCTTTCCATTCTCCATAGCCGGCACTTTTTCAAGAGACTCTGCTGCCTGTTGATAGTCCTCTTTCGGCGCCATGTCCGCATTTATCCCGTCACTACCGCCAGACATAGAAAGGTTCTTATCCATTGCCTGAGGCGTAAAATTATGGGCATTGCCCGTAGCATTTTTGTTATTTCCTGTAACACTGTAAACCCCAATAGCGCAAGCTCCCATCACCACAAGGGCAAAGCAGGCCGCCAACTGCTTTCCATATCTCCAAAAAGGAATCACTGTCCTGACACCTTCACTTCTCTCTAACAATTCCCCGTCCACTCCCGACAAGGCTTCCATCAGACGCATCGCTTTCTGTCTGTCATCTAAATTATACTCTTTGCTCATAACACAATTCCCTCCTGTTCCAAATATCCCCTCAGCTTATTTCTAGTGCGAAAAAGAGAGGTTTTTACCGTGTTCAGATTCATGTGATAACGCTTTGCTATCTGGGCGTATTCTTCCACATACCAATATCTCCTGAGAAACACATTACAGTCCTGCTCACTGAGAGTATGTAAAAATTTATTCAACATATGCTCCAGCTCCGCTGCCTCCACAGCTTCCTCCGTGTTGTGGGACGCCGGGATGCATTCCATCAGTTCATCCAATGCAAACTCCATTTCTCCACTTCCTCTCTTGACTGCATTTTTAAGTTTCCACTTATCCAAAGATAAATTTCTGGTAATAGTGCCCAGAAAGACGGACAGCTTGTCCGGACGCTTGGGCGGCATGGCATTCCATGCTCTCAGCCAAGTGTCATTGACGCACTCATCACAATCTTCCCTGTCATGAAGAATGTGTAATGCGATACTGCGGCAATATTTGCCATAGCTCTTTTCACTCTCCGCAATGGCCTGTTCACTTCTTTTCCAATATAAATCTATGATTTCCGTATCCTTCATACTTTGTCCTCCGCCTGCTCTCTTNTCATTTCAAGCNCTCCTCCTTTTTTGCTGCCGTCTGGTTCCCTTCTTTTATAAAGACGAANTCCCTTTTAAAAAGTTTTGACTAAAAAAAAATTTCAAAAAATAAAGTTANAGTTCCATCCCAAGACTTCCCTGTAACTATATCTTATCATATTTTTCTGCATAAATCTCAGCCTGCCAAATCCTTAACCACTTCTCCCGCAAGAATCAGTCCTGCCACAGACGGCACAAATGCAATGCTGCCGGGAATACTGCGTTTTCTGCAAGGAACTTCTCCCGCAGAAATTTCCTCCTCTGTGGAAATTCCTGCTTCCATAAAATGCGGCTCTTCCCTGGAATAAACCACTTTTAATCTTTCCACACCCCGCTTTTTCAGTTCCCTGCGCATAACCCTTGCCAGCGGACATACGCTGGTTTCATAAATGTCCGCCACTTGAAAAGCAGAAGCCTCCAATTTATTCCCCGCTCCCATGCTGCTTACCACCGGCACACCTGCCGCCTTCGCCTGCATGATAATCTCAATTTTGNNGGTGACGGTATCCNCCGCANCCNCCACATAATCATAGTTTGCAAAATCAAACTGCCCCGCCGTCTCCGGCAGATAAAAGCACCGATGCGCCNCAACCGCCNCATCCGGATTANTGGACAAAATGCGGGCTCTCATGACATCCACCTTATACTGCCCCACCGTGTCATTGGTGGCAATAATCTGCCTGTTGATATTACTCAGGCAGACCTTGTCATTATCTATCAAATCCAAATGCCCAACGCCGCTGCGGGCAAGGGCTTCNGCCACATACCCNCCTACGCCNCCGATGCCNAATATTGCTACNCTTGCTTTCCTTAAACGCTCTATTCCCTCTTCGCCTATTAACAGCTGTGTTCTGGAAAACTGCTCTGACATAAGTTTTCTTCCTCTCGAATTTCCATTCGCCTATTCTGTAATATCCTCCAAGACGCCAAAAGTATACCCCATTTCCTCCCATTTGGTGAGCAATTCATCCAATATTTCCCCATTGGTTTTTGAGGTGTTATGTAACAGGACAACGGCCCCCGGATGAATCCGGGTCGTCAGCTTCTTAAACGCCTCCTCATGGCTGGGCTGACTGTCTACATTCCAATCCACATACGCCAGACTCCAGAAAAAAGTAGAGTAGCCCATATCCTTTGCCATTTGCAGATTCTCCGTATTGTACTTTCCTTGGGGCGGCCGATAATACATTGCCATCTCCTTCCCCGTAACCTCCTTAAACTTCTCGGATACATCCTCCATTTCTTTTCGGAAAGTCTCCCTATCGGAAATCGCAGACATATCCGGATGGTGATAGGTATGATTCCCCACCGTATGCCCTTCCTCCACCATGCGCTTCACCAAATCCGGTGCCGATTCCAGATAATGCCCTACCACAAAAAAAGTAGCCGACACATTATGTTTTTTCAGTGCATCCAAAATTGCTTCTGTATTACCATTTTCATAACCGCAGTCAAAGGTCAGATAAATTACCTTTTCACTATTATCACCTACAAAATAAGCATTGTATTCCTTTAACTGCTCCGGGGTTGCGTTTCCTGTAGGCTGTGCGCCCTTTGCTCCAAAGCCCAGGCCCCAATTCTCCGAATGTAAAACACCTGCGGATGTCTGCTGTATTTTGGGGGAATTCCCGGGCACAGTCTCCGCCACAGCCCTCCCCAAAAAATACATGGAGCCAAAAAACAATAATGTGGTTGCCAGAAAAATNCNCTTTTCCNCATCTTCTNTTTCCAGCCACTTCCTGAATCTCCGCTNCCANGAATCTACATCCGTCCATTTCCTATTGTGGTTATTTCCTTTGTTGACAGTATCTTCTACCCATTCTGATTTCATATGCGCTAGCCTTTTCCAAGAGGGCAAGAGGGTGTGTAAACCCCCTCTTTGTAAACACCCTCTTTGTAAATAATCTTATTACACTATATGAAAAATCTGCTGTTGATAGAATCTGCCGCTTATTTACACAAACTCATCCCTCATGGGTGTGAAGATATCCAACAAAATTCCCTCTTCCAAGCACACGCAGCCATGCTCCACANAATCCTTTTTCAACATACTATCCCCTGCGGCNACCACCTTCTTCACCCCGNCAATAGNNANCNNAAGAGCGNNGNCGGACACCACATAAGTAATCTGGGTGTGCGGATGATGATGAAGGGCACCTACGCCTCCCTTTTCAAAATGATTCTCCACACACATAAGTTCATCCGTGTAACACAATATTTTGCGCTGAACTCCTTCTCCGCATTTCTCCAAATCAATCTCTTCATTGAAAGTCCATACCTGATTTTTTTCTGTTTTCATGTCCGTTCTCCTTTCAAATCCTATGTCATCGCTGTTTTTACTCTGTCACCTGCAGTGTACTGCTCCCGGTTATGATAAACCCGATATTATTTATGGAGCCACCCGCAGGGATGCTGCCATTATAGTCCTTGTTAGTAATATGCAAGGTCTGACCGTAAGCAGAATACTCCCCATTCCAGCCATCCTTAAAAGAAATCTCTTCGTTAAAAGACAAATCTATGCTCCAACCGCCGCAGTCCGTAGAAGATGTATTCTGTATCGTCAACTCATACTGATAACAGACTTTTCCGTCCGCCTCCCAGTTGTTTTTCACTTCTGCCGTACAGGAAANGTCCCCNTTACCCAAGNNCACTGTGGGTGCCNGATNATTATTATTTTGNTTTTGCTGCGCGTTCTGATAGTCGTTATTCTGATTTTGTTCATTTCCCCAATTAGAGCCATTGTTCTGCCACTGCCCCGCATTACCGTTTCCTCTATTATCACCGTCATCCTGCGCCCGCACCTCATTGCTGTTCCCCATAACAGCCTCGCCGGTCAACATCTGATACAGCCATTTGCCCGAAGTGCTTAAATCACTGTCCGTAAAACCGGATAACTTTCCGCAATTACTGTTAATAATAGCGGAAGTTTCATTCTTATTGGAAAGATTCCATGCAACATAACTGACGCCATAGGAATTCATGGTATCCACCCACTGATTTGCCTGACTCTCGTTGATTCCGCCGTTTCCGCTGGCATCACAGATACCATACTCCGACACAAAAATCGGAAGTCCTGCATTAATGGCCGCTGTCATGGTATTGCGCAGGGAATCCGTATGAGTTGCCGCATAAAAGTGCAGAGAATACATAATATTATCATACCCTGTAATAGGATCCGCCGCAGCCTGATCCACAAACTGACACCAATTCGGCGTACCCACAATAATCACGCCGTCCTCGTCATAAGAACGGATAATCCCTATGATTTCCTCCGCATAGGATTTCACTTCCTTCCAGCTGGTGCCGCCNTTGGGCTCNNTGCAGATTTCATACAAANCATTGTNANAATCCGNATNTTNCTGNGCCATCTCCGTAAAGAANTCNTTTGCTNCCCCTATATGCATATTGGNGTTATTGTCCGAAAGAATATGCCAATCAATAATAACATACATGTCTAATGCCGTTGCATAGTCCACACCGGACTTCACCAGATTCTTTAAATACTTCTTGTCTCCGCCGCTGCAATAACCGCCGTTTTCGCCGGTATACATAGCCAGACGCATCACATTGACATTCCACTCTTCCCGAAACTGCCGGAAACAATCCTCATTGATATAATCCGGATACCACGCAATCCCATGAGTGCTGATACCCTTTAACTGCACTGCATTGCCGTTTGCATCCGTAAGCTGCGTTCCGTCCACCTGAAGCGCTCCCGCCGTAGCAGGAGTTGCCAATCCTGACATCACAGGAAGCTTCGGTTCTTTCTTTTGTGTTCCTTTCATCGTTCCCTCTTTCTTTTGAGTATCTGGTTTTTTGGTATTCTGCTTTTCGGCATCCTTTTTCGCAGAAGTTTCCTGTTCTGCAGAACTATTCTGTTCTGTGGAACTATTTTGTTCTGTGGAACTATTTTGCTCTATGGAATCATTTTTGTTCATAGATTCACTCTGTTTTGTGGAGCCATCCTGTTCTGCAGGTTCACTCTGTTCCATGTTTTCTCCTGATTCATAACCGCCCTCGACATCTTCTGCCTTTTTTCCACAACCCTGCAGACAAAGCGCCATTACCAACAACACCGCCACCCCTATGGCCATTCTCTTTTTTCTCTTCATAAGCAATCCTTTCTTTATTTGATAATATAAAAAGTTAATTTAAAAACTTCCCTAGCACACTCATAAAGACCTCAATGTCCAAAGGCTTTGCAATATGAGCATTCATTCCATTCTTTATAGCCGCTTCCTTATCCTCCTCCAAGGCATTGGCGGTCATGGCAATGATAGGCAAATCCTTCACATCATTTCTCGGTAAATTCCGAATGGTTCTGGTAGCCTCATAACCGTTCATAATGGGCATCTGTACATCCATCAGAATCACATCATAATAATTTTCTTTCGACTTGCTCACCATTTCCACTGCATCCGTTCCATCCGGCGCAGACTCCACCGCAAAACCGGCCTCCGTTAATATCACTTCCGCAATTTCTCGATTCAGCTCAATGTCCTCTACTAAAAGAACTCTCTTCCCGCTGAAATCAGCTAATTGCCACACATTGGGCTCCTCTTTTTCCTTCAGGTTATTGGCTGCCAGCAATGCGGATTTTAAATCCGACATAAAGAGCGGCTTAGAGCAAAAAGCGGTAACNCCTGCACTTCTTGCNTCNTCTTCANNATCNGTCCANTCATATGCCGTCANAATGATAATAGGCGCATCNTGACCCACCGCACTGCGNATTCTTTTTGCCGTCTCCACNCCGCTCATTTCNGGCATCTGCCAATCANGAATATAGNTATGNTAAGCGTCACCTTCTTCATGTGCTGTCTTAGCACGGCNTACCGCCTNCCTGNCGNAAGTGNTNCNTTCGGAACGCAGACCTATCTGCTTTAACATCTTGCTTACGCTGTCACAAACATTAAAGTCATCATCTACCACCAAGGCGCGCAGTCCGCCCAATTCCTTTATCTGCTCCGCATTNTNTTCNACATCCTNCAGCCNCANAGTCAGCTCTACTGTAAATGTACTTCCCTTTCCCACTTCGCTTTCTACGGAAATCGTGCCATTCATCATTTCCACNATATTTTTAGTAATCGCCATGCCAAGACCTGTTCCTTCAATTCCGCTGCGGGTCGTGCTTGATGCCCTTTCAAAAGGTTCAAAGATATGCTGCAAAAATTGAGGTTCCATTCCAATACCATTATCCTTAATTATAAATACATAATCCCCATAACCATGCTTGAAGGCAGCCTTTTGTATAATGCGGAAGGAAATACTGCCCTTTGCAGGGGTATATTTTACGGCATTGCTCAATATGTTGATAAATACCTGATTCAGCTTTAACGGGTCTGCCATCACATCCTCATTGACGACCTCAAAGGTATCAATAAACAATTCCAGCTGCTTCGCCTTTACTTGCGGCTGAATAATATCCAGCAAATTGTGCATTAGCTCAGATATATTACACTCCTGCTCTTTAATCTGTACCTTCCCGCTTTCAATCCTGCTCATATCCAGAATATCATTAATCAGGCTAAGCAAATGATTGCTGGAGGAAAGAACTTTTTGCAGACAATCCCTGACCTGTTCTTTATTGTCAATATGACTCACGGCAATCGTAGTGAATCCTATAATGGCATTCATTGGCGTGCGGATATCATGGGACATATTGGAAAGAAATGTGGATTTGGCTGCATTGGCGTGCTGCGCCTGCACTAGTGCATCCTGCAGTGCCTGTGTCTGTTCCCTCTGTTTTTGAACCTGTTCCGTAATCTCCTTCGACACTACCATGACCATAATGTCGCCTGTATCATAATCCGGAGTCATGATAAATGACTGCCTTACACACATCTGCTTGTCAGCAAAATCCCAGCCCCAATAGTCAATATTTACTTCCGCATCTCCCTGCTCAAAGCGCTCCTTTAAGTATCCAATATTTACGGTTTTAGAGTATTCCTCCAGGGATTCTTCCAAGATAAACTGCTTCCATTTTTCAAAACACTCTGATGCCTTACATCCAATCTCCAGCCCTACTTCTTCAAGCAATGATATCTTTTTGCCGCCTATCTCGCGTATGATGTCGCTCTCAATAAGGTCTTTTGTCAAATTAAACTCATAGGTGCAAAAAGCATTGGAAGTAATCGCTATCCTGTACTGTCTTTCCTTTCGGTCTGCACGGGATATTTCCGCTTGAATCCGCAGTTCTTTTTCTTTTATTTCCGTAATATTCTGTCGGATGAACAAAACCTTAGCTGCATTGCCGTCCTTTCTTTCCAGACAGATGATATTAATGTGTTCCCATTCCGGGCTGCCATTATGCCATAACCGGGATGCAAAACGCAAATCATTATGCTCTTTCATGGCTTCGATGATGGCATTTTTTTCAAGGAATTCTGCAAATTCCTGACGGTTCTTTTCATCTGTTTCTACTAATATGCTGCGCAAATACTCTGATAACTCTGCATAATTTCCACTGACAGAAAGTTGGCTGTCCTCCGGTTTCGTTCCTGCCAGATAGAGATAAGTATCCGCTTCAAAATCAACCATTGCAAAACGGGAAAACAGGGTATTGACACCACTTATAATATATCCCATCTCCTTATTTTCCTTCTGTAAGCGTTTTCTTTCCCGTCCGCGTTGAACTAACATCACCACAATATAAATAATAAATAATACAATCAGTCCAGCTTCTAATTGGATTCCTACCAGATTTTCGGCTGTAATCATGTTCTCCGTGACGCTTTTAGGAAAGGTCTGTACCAGCACAAATTCATTGTCCGAAAGATATCTCCCACAAATATTGTCCGTTTTGCTGCCGGGGGCACAAATAAACTCTCCCTGCCCATGGCTCTCAAATACCATGCCGGTCTGCTCTGCGGTCTGCTTATCAATCATNCCCCATTCTACCAGCNTATCAATAATTTTTCCTTCATGCNCTTTANCATCGGAGNAAGCCANAATTCTTCCATCCGGCATACACAGATGTACGGATGCTGCCTCCCCAAAATAGGTGGTAGCAAGCATATCTTTTAAATACTCCTCCGCCAGATATGCTCCCCTCAATACGCCAATCACCTCTCCCTGATACCAAACGGGAGAATAAAAACAAAGCATGGTTTCGCCATAAAACTCGGAATCAAATACCACGGAAATACCACTTTTCCCCTGCATACCCAGAACATAATAATCCCTTCCCACAGCATCCGAAGTGCGTCCGTCAGCAATATGATTGACGCCTTCCTTATCCGTAAACAGCAAAGCATCAAATAAGGAATTACTTTCTAGTTCTTTTATCTCTCTTACGGTTACTTCTGGCTTGGCAAGACTCTCGGCTACAAAATAGGAATAAGTATCAATCAAATCTAGTGCATTATCTAATTCCTTATCAATCCGATTCGCCATTTGATGTGCCGAATCGGATGCATAATTCTTATTTCGCTCTTCCATGCGCTCTCTGTTCTGTGCGGTGTACCAACGAAACAGAGTAATAATCGCCAACAACAACAGCGCAACTTGAATTGCCTCGCGCAGATATTTCTTTGTCTTCATAAAACCGTCTCTCTTTCAACTGATTTACTTATCTGCTGTTTTCTTTCATTATACTCGACAGAAATCTAACTTTCAAGAGACACCTATATATTTCTAACCTCATACCATACCTCCGCAAATATACTGCTTGTATTAAGTGAAGGGATGTTTTACAATATAAAAAAGAATCAAAATTATATAAAGGAGCCCAAAATGACCAAAAACCTTATAGAAGAAATTGCTGTATGCAAGGAAAAATATGAAAATATGACGGCAGATGAAACGGCAGCAGAGGTGACCAGGGAAGAATTTACCCTACTGCTCAGCGGGATTTCAACCTGCAGGAAAGTACCTGGAATTCCTGTACATATGGGATATGAGAAGTTGTATTTTTGTGAGGACGAGGATGCCGCTGGACAAGTGAAGCAGCATTTGAATAAAATGTACAATGTTAAGGATAAGGATTCCCTTATGCAGGCGTGTTTTGGTATGTTNTCGGGANGCNNNCNNTATGAGNAGTTTNTGACTTTTTGNANAGGTNNGCCG
>WFLX010074657.1_pt1 | contig 18402 bp, 16 predicted proteins | sample 4967041 | NCBI WGS metagenome assembly WFLX01 (sample SAMN12857096, study PRJNA449069) | gut metagenome | isolation source: stool from male and female vole | host: Microtus ochrogaster | place: USA:Florida | collected 2017
TCTTGTGATTTGAGAACCTGAGAAATTTTCAACCGTGCAAAGATAGCATAGTGGTTCTCACGCGTATAGCGTGGGCTGCTATTGTTACATCTGCACATAGGCTTTCTCAGGGCCCTCAAATCAAGGCGTGGCATAGTTGGCTCACGTTTTCTTGTTATTATAATACTCCATAGAGCCGTGAAGTTTTAATGCAAAATGAAGAAATTAATAAGTCATTTAGCTTTGATTGCGATGGTGGTTGCCTTAATTGGCTGTACGACATCAAAAACCACAATCTCCAAAAATATCAATCTATCAAATTATAGATATGCATCAATTATAAATAATGAAACATATCATATTCCAGCGGAACTTATGGAATATGAAATTCAGCTATTTGATGCAGTTGAGTCCTCAAATCTTCAATTGGTGAGTGATTTGAGAATATTNGAGTTATCCCCACAGCAACAGACTAAACTATTATTAGTCAAGTATGGCGTTCAACAAAATGATGATGAGGCCATTGTCACAGTTAATTTCATTGATTTTATGACGGGGCGGCCTGTCGCGTCTTGCAGAGGTGCTTACGGATTAGGCTTTGATCGAGCAGGAGACTTAAAAGGCGCAATAAAACGAGTGTCAAAACAAATCTCAGAAACATTCCATAAATAACTTATATTAAGATGACATATCGATTCCTTTCATTTATCTTGTGTGCAGTGTTTGCTTTTACATCATACGCACAGACAACTATTCATGAGAGCCAGAAACAAACCTCTCCCGATGATAATATGCTAAAATCACTTTTAGGAGAAATGCCTGAAAGAAAAGCACTTTTAATCGACACCTTAGAAAGTGCACAGTTAGACGGAGGTATGCGCTATAAGATACGGTATTTCATAGAGCCAGGAAACCCTGCTCTTGACACCCCTGATGATTGGGGTAGTGCTTATCTCTTTATTCCAAAGAATACTAAAGGGAAGAAACTNCCAGCTATCGTAGCTATGCACCAAGATGATGTATATTACCATATCGGGAAATCAGAACCAGCTGGTATCATGGGTGACAGTACTATGTATTACGGTAAAGAACTCTTTGAACGAGGCTACATAGTGATTTGTCCTGACCGTTTTTATCACGCAGACCGCAGAAAGACTTGTCAAGATTGGGGTGATCTTTCGGAGAATGATTACGAACGCGATTACTTTACTAAGCAGAAAAGAATAGGTGTACTATTAAGCGAAGGGCGCAATGCATGGGGGAAAGAGGCTTACGATTTTTCACGTGCAGTGGATGTGCTTGCCACCTTACCCGAGGTAGATATGAATAATATCGGAGCCATAGGTCATTCAGCCGGGGCTAATGCACTTTCTTATTGTCTTTTCTTTGAGCCGAGAATTAAAGCTGCCGTCGCCAATTGTGGAATGTCTGAAATCAACGAGTATTATAATTACACGCGCCCTGGCACCATGCCTGCGTCCTTAGCGTTACCGGGAAGTGTGAAGCATGGAGTAAATACACATGACTATGTAGCTGGCATTGCACCTCGTGCTTTGTTTATCTCAGCAGGTGCACATCAATGGGGTGATGGAAAGCCGGATAAATACGATAAGAAATTCGCGGAAGAACTGGAAGTGTTTAAAANCGCATATCTAAGGAATGGCGGCACAGATATTGTAACAATCTTATTCGAAGAGAATAAAGGTCGTCATTCATTTCCCTCTGGAGTTAAAGAGCAATCTTACAATTGGCTTGACCAGCATTTGAAATAATCCAAATTCGGTTGCTAAATTCCGTACATTGCTAAAGTAAGGGCAATGTACGGTTTTTGTTAATAGCAACTTACATCCTCTACAGATTCTGGTAATACTGACTACTGTCTGTCGAAAAATATCAACTAATTGAATGAAGTTTAGTAGCTAGTGCAAGATGTGTTTGCTCTCAAGCTGCTCCAGTTCTTCCTGGGCGAGCTCCCAAACGCTCATAGCGTTGTCAAGCCTCTTACGGGTCTGCAGATGCTCGGCCATCAANTCNTCGGAATATTCTCCCTCNGCCATCCGGTTCTCAAGGTTCTTCACCTCGTCTTCCAGCTTCTGGATCTCGGATTCGGCCTCTTCAATTTTCTTGCGGGTTCGCCTTACAGCTTTTTCGCGCTCGCGCTGTTCGGCATAGGACAGTGTCTTGCCGGGGGCGTCTGTTGTCCGTGAGCTCTCCTCTCTTTCCTTAGGCAAATTAGGCTCGGATTGTGGAGTAGGGGAATCGTTGCGATGTGTTCCCGCTGCCTGTGCCATATTTCGGGTGCCGAGAAGATCGAGTGAGGCGAGTTTTTTCTTTTCAAGAAACTCGTAAATGCCGCCGAGACATTCACGCACCTGACCGCCTCCGAATTCATAAACCTTCTCGACAAGACCGTCAAGAAAATCACGGTCATGGCTGACAAGGATGACAGTGCCGTTGAAGTCTTTTATCGCCTGCTTGAGGACTTCCTTTGAAGGAATGTCAAGATGATTAGTGGGCTCGTCAAGAATCAGAAGATTGACGGGCTCAAGAAGAAGTCTGATCATGGCAAGGCGTGTTTTCTCGCCACCCGAAAGCACTTTGACTTTCTTGTCCGAAGCCTCGCCACCAAACATGAACGCGCCAAGTATATCCCGTATCTTTGTACGGATGTCTCCAACGGCTACACGATCAATAGTGTCGAACACCGTAGCCTCGCCATCGAGCAACTGGGCTTGATTCTGTGCGAAATATCCAATCTTGACATTGTGGCCTATTTTGAGTGTGCCCGTAAAATCAATCTGATTCATGATGCACTTTACGAGCGTTGACTTACCCTCGCCGTTTTTACCGACAAAGGCAACCTTTTCNCCACGGCGGATTGTGAAAGTGGCATTGTCGAAGACTTGATGATCTCCGTAGGCCTTCCCNACGTTGTCGAGAATCAGAGGATAATCTCCGGAGCGAGGCGCGGGTGGAAATCTCAGATTTAGATGGGAGGTGTCGACCTCGTCTACTTCTATCCTGTCTATTTTGGCGAGTTGCTTGATTCTGCTCTGTACCTGAACGCTCTTNGTTGCCTTATAACGGAAACGCTCGATAAACTCTTCCGTCTCCTGAATCTGTTTCTGCTGATTGGCATAAGCACGGCGTTGCTGCTCCATCCGCTCAGCACGCAGAGTTAGAAATTTTGAATAGTTGACCGAGTAATCATAAATCTTGCCGAGGGAAATCTCGATGGTGCGGTTGGTGACATTATCTATAAACGCGCGGTCGTGGCTCACGAGCACAACTGCCTTGGCTTTGGAAATGAGAAATTGCTCAAGCCATTGGATCGACTCNATATCAAGATGGTTGGTAGGCTCATCAAGAAGNAACAGATCAGGGCGCGANAGAAGTATCTTGGCAAGCTCGATTCTCATACGCCAACCTCCGGAAAATTCTGAAGTAGGACGGTCGAAATCATCGCGGTTAAATCCGAGGCCAAGNAGCGTCTTTTCTGTTTCGGCCCGGAGATTGTCGCTATTTTCCATGTTCAGTCGCTCGGTGAGCGAGGTCATGGCTTCGATCAGTTCCTGATATTCCTGACTGTCATAGTCGGTNCTCTCGGCAAGCTCNGCATTAAGACTGTCAAGCGTCTGCTGCATACGGTCGATATGGGCAAATGCTTTAGATGCCTCTTCAATGCAAGTAGTATTGTCTGCGAGAACCATTTGCTGCGGCAGATAGCCAATGGTCATGTCGCGTGCTACCGATACTGNACCACCAGTAGGATTCTGGAGTCCGGCGATAATCTTGAGCATCGTGGACTTGCCGGCGCCATTCTTGCCTACAAGCGCGATCTTATCCCTTCGGTTTATGACGTAATTTACATTGTCAAAAAGCGTTTTGGCGCTGAATTCGACAGTCAGGTTATTTATAGATACCATTTTTTAGCGACGTACAATCACAGTGTGGCTTTCAGTGATGACGATGTCAAGGGGCACATCGTGGGGATCNGGTTCGATTTCTCCCTCATCACGCATCTGAAAATCATAGCCTACTCCGACCTTAAGAGCCCCCGTGGTTGCGAGAAGGCGGTCATAATATCCTTTGCCGCGACCGATTCGGTTGCCCTTGCGGTCAAATGCCACTGCCGGCACAACAACCATTTCAATATCGTCAACAGAGGTCGTGTTATCGCCNTCCGGTTCTTCTATATGAAATGAGCCAAGGCGAAGGGTNGAACGNTCGTAAGGAAGGATGTCGAGATTGACCCCGTTTACACGCGGGAGGAAGAAACTTTTACGGTCGCTCCAGCGTCCGATAAATTCTCGGGTAGACAATTCGTCGGGTAGGGAATGATACATTAGTATCCTGTCTGCCATCATAAAGGCAGCCATCTTTTCAAGGCGCTCGAAAACTCTCTCGGCAGCCTGTGTGCGCCGGTCGTCTCCCAGCAGAAGTTTAGCGGCGCGGATCTGTGAACGTATAAGGTCTTTATTCATCTTTCTTGTTTGGCATAATTGGAGTTTTGAGATTACCATCCTCAAACTCTTCAAGAGCACGAACAACCGCAGGATCGGTCAGGTTCATTACTTCGTAATAACCGGTCAGACCCACGATGTCGCGCGCAATAAGGGCTTTGAGCTGCTTGACAAGCAGATCGCGCGATATGTTGATATAATACCACTGTGCGGGCACGCCGGCTTTGCGGGAGGCGTATGTGACAAATGCCGAAAGCAGTTCGGAGTCGGAAGGAAGATGAGACAGAAGTTCCTGAGTTCCTGATGCCGTGGAAAGGAGATCTCTGGCTGCGTCGGCATAGTTGAATGCGAATTTCTGAAGAAGCCCGGCGTTTACCACATTGAAGTAATATTTTGAATAGCCGGTGGTATCGACGGGCACAAATATGTCGGGCATGATGCCGCCGCCGCCATACACTTCACGACCTGTCGTGGTATAGAATGTAACACTCTTATCCAGCTTGATCGAGTCGGCTGTTAGGCTCTCTCCATGATTAAGTCGGTCATATATGTCAAGTTCATAGCTTTGGGCATCGCCNAGAGTATAGCGTTTCTGGATGCAGCGGCCGGAGGGGGTATAGTAACGTGCGGTTGTGATCCGTACTGCGCTGCTGTCGGATAGCGGGAGCTGACGCTGTACGAGTCCCTTGCCGAAGGACCTGCGTCCTATGACAAGACCTCGGTCATTGTCCTGTATTGCACCTGCGAATATCTCGGAAGAGCTGGCAGAATATTCATCAAGAAGCACAACAATCTCAGCGTCCTGAAATGAGCCGTGACCATTTGCGCGGAACACATTGTCACTGTCGGCCGACCGTCCATGCATCGAGACAATCGTGGCGCCTGCAGGCAGGAACTCATTTACCATCATGTTGGCGACTTCGAGGAATCCGCCGGTATTGCCCCTGAGATCGACAATGAATCTACGGGCTCCTTGATTAGATAGCAGACTCAGAGCGGTGAAAAATTCATCGTAGGTGTTGCGACCGAATTTATTTACCCTTACAAAACCGGTAGAAGGATCTATCATATATGCCGCATCAAGCGATGTGACCGGTATATCATCACGCACCACAGCAAAGGGAAGCAAGCGCTCGGGAGCCGATGACCGCTTGATGCCGAGATTGACAGTAGTCCCTTTCTCGCCTCGTAGGGTAGAGAGGATGCGCTTGTCGGTCCATTCCGGTCCAACGGCCACCGAGTCGTTGATCGTCACGATGCGGTCGCCGGGCATGAGGCCAACACGTTCGGCCGGGCCACCTGAAATTACCTCATTGATAGTGATGGTGTCGGTCATGATCGTGAATGTCACGCCAATACCGGAGAACGACCCTTCGAGTTCCTCATTGACCGATTTCAGATCGGAAGCGGGAATATACACCGAATGAGGATCAAGTTTGGACATTATATCCGACATTGATTCCTCGAGTAGCGAATCAGTGTCAACTTCATCGACATAGAGAGTTGAGATGATATCCATCATCTCGGATATCTTATGCTGAGAATGGGAGGACGCCTGACGGCCATGTGATGGAAGAAGGTGTCCGAGGAAGATACCACCTGCGAGCGCGAGCGCCACAATAAGCGGCATCCATGTGGATGTTTTTCTGAAATTGGGTTGCATTATAGCTTATCATTGGGACCGCGAGATCCCGTTGGATATATTGATAGAAGAAAAAAATGTCTGACAGATGGAGGAGGGCAGATGAGAACAGCGGAATCAGTCAAGGTCGGGGATATGAGTTGTCTCAATACCGGCACGTTCAAGCAGCGTAAGGCCGTCGGCCATACGGTAGAGCTCGTTGAACACCACTCTTACAATACCGCTCTGAATGATAAGTTTAGCACATTCGAGACATGGCGAGGCAGTGACGTATAGAGTTGCACCGCAAGATGAGTTGTTGCTTGCCGCTACCTTTGTTATGGCATTGGCCTCGGCGTGGAGGACGTATGGCTTGGTCTGACCGTTTTCGTCCTCACAGACATTCTCGAATCCGACCGGTGTGCCGTTAAACCCGTCGGAGATGATCATACGGTCTTTGACTATGAGGGCTCCTACCTGTCTGCGGCGACAGTAGGAATTTTCAGCCCATATCCNTGCCATCCTGAGATAGCGCTTGTCCAATGTGTCCTGCTTGATGTCCATATCACTCGCAAAATTAATGATTTTTTGTGAGAAAAGTGCTAATTTTGCAGTAATGAACACTCAAGATATAGCAGAAAAGCCCGGCAACAGCGTTGCAATACGTCTCTCGGCAATAGGAATGACCTTTGATCACAAGCAAGTGCTCAAGGATATCAGTGTTGATTTCAACCGTGGCGACTTCGTGGCTGTCACCGGGCCTAACGGCGGAGGCAAGACCACACTGCTGCGCATCATCCTTCAGCTTGTCAGGCCTACGACAGGATCTGTCGAGTATCTTGCTCCCGATGGTAAACCTTTCCGTTCGCTTCCGATAGGCTATTTGCCTCAGAAAAGCTCTGTCGATTCAAAATTTCCGATCACGGTTAGGGATGTTGTCAGACTGGGGTTAATGGGACCTCTCGCTCCGAAAGATAATGTCGATGAGCATGTGGCCGAGATGCTTGCAGTGCTTGAACTTGAGGAGAAGGCATCTACTCCTATTGGGATGATTTCAGGCGGCCAGTTGCAACGGACATTGCTCGGACGCGCTCTGATTGCTAATCCTGAAGTGTTGGTTCTTGACGAACCNCTCAGCTATCTTGACAAGCATTTCGAGCATAAACTCTACTCCATACTCGAAAGAATAATGCAAGANCGTCCGCACACCGCNATCATCCTTGTCAGTCATGAAATGACCGAGATTGCAGCAATGGCCAACCGCCATCTGATCATCGATCATACTCTCCATGTCTGCCGATCCGCCTCACACATGGCTCATTACGATTGCGGTGAGGAGTTGTGAATTACACTGAAGATCAGAGCCTGTTGCGCAGATAAGCTATGGCATCGTCCTGAATCCTGGAGTGGAACAGCCTATTTAAGCCAAGATATAACCCGCCTCCGGCTGTCAGTCCTGTAATAATGATAGCCCAGTCCGGTACCGGCAAGAGGTAAATAGCCCTGACTACAAACACGACTATAATTGCTTCNACCAGATAGGGGAGGAGATCGAGNGGTAGNGACCACCATTTTCGGAAAGTCACCTTGGCTGCCAGAAGGCTCATTATGGCCCAGAATGAAGCCGAGGCTGCGATCTGACCGAAAAGAAAAATTCTGATTCCCTCAGTTATATCGGTNGCCGAGGATAAGGATATGTATGGAAGGGTTAAAANAATTGCAATGACAGCAACTGCATATCTCACNCCTTCGCTTATTACGAGCAGGCGCGCTTTACCGCGGGCCAGGATGAAGTTGGAATACAGTCCTGACACGACAACAAACATNCCCTGAACGAGCANAAGCTGGAAAAGCGAGATGGATCCGTCCCATTTGGTGCCGAAAAGAGTGTGGAATATCGCGGGAGCAAGNGCNGCGAGGACACCTAAGGAGGGGAAAGTGATATAAGCCGTGAGGCGGCAGAACTTTGACGTGACTGCTGCATAATTGGCCGGATCATCCTGATAACGCGACAGCACCGGCAGAAACGAAGATGTCATGACCGCTGATAGAGACGACACGCCCATCTTGCTCCATTTGTCGGCCTGCGAGTAATAGCCGAGTCCGACCATGCCCACACGGTTACCAATGAGGAATGAGTAAATGTTGAGATAGAGGATGTTGAAAAATGAGGTGACCATCACGCCGCAACCGACTCTGAAAAAAGACCGCAGGATCTTGAAAGAGAAGAAGGCCAATGGACGCCACGAGGAAGTACACCACAAAATGATCGACTTAACGGCCGACAGAAGGAGGCTCTGCCCGACAATAGCCCATGCCCCGAACCCGGCAACAGCCATACCTATTCCCGCTACTGATCCGGCAAACAAACCGGCGCTATTGGCTATCGCGACCATTTTCATCTCCATCCTTTTGTTCAGTCTGTTGACCTGTACGGTTGAGGTGGCNTTGATGATGAAAGTGAGAAACATTACCCTTGCGAGAGGTATGATCCTTTGTTCGCCCCCATAGCAATCGGCAATNAGAGGAGCACAGAAGAACAAAATAACGTAGAGCAGGACAGACATAGAGATATTAAACCACAACACAGTGGAATAATCCTTGTCGGTCGGAGACTTACGCTGTATGAGTGCCGATGCGAATCCGCTATCGACAAAAAGTGCTCCGAAAGCCTGAAAAACCAACACGGCTCCAACAAGACCGAAATCCGCCTGGGTCAGCTTAAGGGCAAGCACTATCCCCGTGACGGCATAAAGAATCTGGACCGAAACCTTGTCGATCACGGTCCATTTGAGTGTACGGGCAACCTTGATTTTCAGTTGTGCCCGCTCAGACTCATTATTTTTATCAGGTTCGGGGGAGATCAAAGGCAATACTTACTTAGACTCCATCTTCTGGGTCTTCACACCTANAGTGCGATTTTTAACAGCGGGATCGCCGATATAATATACTGTTCCGGAGCCCATACCGCTGACCGTCAGATTGTTGGAAGCGTTTACGCCGATAGATCCCGTACCGACCAACCTGCATTTCACATCCTTTGCAATGAGCTCATCGGCCTGAATCTGTCCGGTACCGGTAGAAGATATCTTTGCAAGATCAGTCTTACCTGACACAACGATCTCTCCGTTTCCGGTCATGAGCGAGGCCTCTACGGTTGTGAAATTAAGATTACGGGCGGTGAGACGACCGTTGCCAACAAGCACACATCTGAATTTTGCACCGGGGGCAACTGACTCAATGCGCAAATGAGCTTTTCCGTCGTTTTCAGCTTTTGTGAGATAGGATGAGTAGACCGTGACGACAGGAAGTCCCTCAGGCTGGCCTGCCGCCTCAGGCGACAGCTGTATATCAAGTTTTGTGCCGTCGGGCTGAAAAATGAGTGCCGACGCCTTGTCTGGCATTGCATCGAAAATGACAGTTCCGACGGAATCGGGATGGTGTCTGTAAATTACATTGATATCGTCAACTACCTTGAGCTCGGTGAAATCGTTAACCTTCAGGTTATAGCGGGTCGGCTCCTCTGCTGAGAGGACTGAAGGCAACACAGCTGCTATCAACGATAATGCGATAAATCTTACATTCATTGCTGAAACGATTGGAATCCTTATAAAATCTCCGCGAATTTAATGAAAAAATCCGGTTGTGGGAACGGTAAACGAATATTGGAGAAGAAAAGGAAAATCTAAATCATATATCTCGGGCTAATCATTGATGTCCAGACACCGTGTGGCTACGTGTGACAGAATCTCCTCCAATTCGTTGAGTGTATTGGCCCGGAGCATGGCAATACGCGTCTCGCGGAAATTTGGAATACCCTTGAATAGGGGAGAGGCCGCAAGATGACGACGTATGTGGAGGATCCCTCGATATTCGTCTATCCTTCCGATACTCTCAAGAATCTGCCTGCGAAGGATGTTGAGTTTGGCAGCGTTGGAGAGGGGGGCTGTAGGGCAACCGTCAATAGCTGCCCGCATCTCCCTGAAAATCCAGGGAGCTCCAATCGAAGCTCGTCCAACCATGACAGCATCNACACCGTAACGAGAGAATGCCTCGCGGGCAGCCTCNGGTGTCGTTATGTCNCCGTTACCGATAACCGGTATGGAGAGGCGAGGATTCTCCTTTACGCGGGCAATCATTTCCCAGTCAGCACTACCGGTGTACATCTGCGAACGTGTACGCCCATGCACAGCAAGAGCCTGAATGCCGCAATCCTGCAACATTTCGGCCAGCTCTACTATAATTCTGTTATCGTGATCCCAGCCGAGGCGGGTCTTGACAGTTACTGGAATATTTACCGCTTTAACTATTGCAGTCGTGATCTCGAGCATCTTTGGAATATCTCTCAGCAATCCTGCGCCTCCACCTTTTCCTGCAACTTTCTTTACAGGACATCCNAAGTTGAGATCAAGCACATCGGGATGAGCATCCTCCACAATTCTGGCAGCTTCAACCATCGAATCGACATCACGNCCATAAATCTGTATGGCGGCAGGGCGCTCGGCATCGGAAATTTCGAGTTTTCTGGTCGTAGCTTCTATATTACGGATAAGTGCGTCGGACGACACAAATTCGGTTGTGACCATATCGGCACCCATCTCCTTGCAGATCAGCCTGAAGGATGGGTCAGTAACATCCTCCATCGGCGCAAGCAGCAGAGGCCGGGGTCCGAGATCGATATCCTTTATCTTCATGATTTAAACGTAATGATGGCAATTGAAAATATTAACGGTAATCACGCCGCGAAGCGTCGAGACGAAGGAGAATGAAAAGAAGGATAGTGAATCCCCACAGAGAGGAACCGCCATAGCTGAAGAAGGGGAGCGGAATACCGATCACCGGACAGAGTCCGATCACCATACCTACATTAATGGCAAGATGAAAAATGAAATATGACGCGACACAGTAGCCATAAACCCTTGCAAATGTTCGCGGCTGTCGCTCCGAGAGAGTGATGATCCTGAGAATGAGGGCAAGAAATAGGAAAAGAGTTATGACAGATCCTACAAATCCCTCTTCTTCGCCGATGGTGCAGAATATGAAATCGGTGTGCTGTTCGGGCACATATTTCAGCTTCGTCTGNGTTCCGTTAAGGAAACCCTTGCCGGTGATACCTCCCGATCCTATGGCGATCTTTGACTGATTGACATTGTAGCCTGCACCTCTAAGGTCTTCCTCCATTCCCAGAGTGACGCGGATGCGCTGCTGCTGATGGGGTTGAAGCACACTTGTGAAAGCATAATTGACAGAGAAAAGAAAACCTACGGATGCTACGGCAACCAGGGCAGTAATCAGCATGCGTTGGGTTTTCTCACGAAGAGCAAGAATGATGAGATAGCATACCGAGACACCGATTATGCCCATCACGACGTAGGTGGCCGACGGGATTGTCACTCCAAGAAGCGAAAGTCCGGTGATAATCGCCATTGTACCCACAAACCAGATGAGTATGTTGCGCGCCGCTCTCGGATAGCGGCAATATAATGCTGTCATAATGACTATGATGAGCATTATCATGACAAGGACAGCAAACTCACCGGTAGGTATTCCCGCCACGATCACATCAGTGTATTTTACCGACACTACAAAGAAAACTACTGCACAGAGTGCCGACAACAGCACGAGACCGCTCATGCCCTCTCGATAGAGCACAAAGAACAGAGCCGTGTAGGCAAGNGCCGAACCGGTTTCTTTCTGGGCCAGGATCAGAAGGATCGGAAGGAATATTATGGCTAACGCTTTNAAATAATTGGTAGAACCNNTTANNACNAAGCCATAGCCAGAAAAGAGTTTTGCAAGCGCGAGCGCCGTAGCGAATTTTGCAAATTCGGCGGGCTGGAGACTCATNGGGCCGAGAACAAGCCACGATCGGGAGCCTTTGATGTCGGGCGCTATGAAGATAGTGACAACAAGCAGTCCCATCATGGCTACATATATGGGATATGCGTAGGTGTCAAACAATCTCGCGTCAAGCAGCAGGATCCCCAGACCGAGAATCATCGACAGTCCGATCCATCTTATCTGCTTGCCTGAAAACTCGCTGAAAGAAAAAATATTCGCGTGATCGAAATCATAACTTGCGGCATAGATGCAGATGGCACCGACAGTGACCAGCAGGAGATATAATGCCACTGTCACCCAGTCAAGATGACGGAAAACGGAGTCGGCTCCGTTTGAAAGTCCCGGCGCCGAGGGGCGGTAAAGATTATCAGTACTTGTACTCACTGTATTGTGCGGTTGAGGCGTTGACCATTGCCGCTTCCATAGGCTTGCGGGCCTCGGATATATGGCGTTTGAGATATTTTTCGATAATGAGCGATCCGATAGGTACACCATAAGTGGCACCCCATTCACCATTTTCAACATAAACCGCCACAGCAATCTTCGGATCATTGAACGGCGCAAAGCCCATGAATGCCGAGTGGTCGCGGCCATGTGGATTCTGAGCAGTACCTGTCTTACCGGCCACTTCAATGTCAGGCAGATTAGCCTTTGTACATGTGCCGCCAAGCACTGCCATTCTCATTCCTTGCGCAACATCAGGGTAATACTTGGCATCAATGGTCGGGAAACGCTTCTCGATATATTGGGGAGCGATAACAGTGTCCTCGATTTCCTTGACAACATGTGGAGTGATGAACCAGCCTCTGTTGGCTATCGTGGCACAAAGATTGGCAATCTGAAGGGGAGTGGCTGTCACCTCGCCCTGACCGATGGCTACTGAAATGATTGTGTTCGCACTCCAATGTCCTTCGCCATAGGCTTTGGAATAATACTTGGCATTGGGGAGGAAGCCCCTGATCTCGCCGGGAAGGTCGATGCCGAGCTTATANCCGTAGCCCATCGACACGAGANGGTTTTTCCAGNCTTCAAATGCATTCGNAGACGATNCATAGGTTGATTTCCGGTCCACCATATATTTGAAGCCCCAGCAGAAATAGCCGTTGCAGGAAGTCTGAAGCGCCGGAAGCAGAGCGATGGGCGATGCGTGGCCGTGGCATCCGACACGCAGATTGCCGTTGATGTAGCCATGAGAGCAGGGATAGCGGGTGTTGAGATCTATAATCTTCTCTTGAAGAAGAATGAGGGCCTGAGTAGGCTTGAAGGTAGATCCCGGGGGATAGAAGCCGGCGATAGAGCGGTCGGTCAACGGGCGGTGGGGTGTATTCATCAGCATTCGGTAGTTTTTTCCGCGGTCGCGGCCTACCAGGAGTGATGGATCATAGGAGGGGGAGGTGACGAGCGCAAGCACCTCGCCCGTGGCCGGCTCGATTGCAACAATGGCACCGAGCTTGTTTACCATCAGACTCTCGGCATACTGTTGAAGCTCAATATCGAGCGAAAGAGTGAGGTCTCGTCCGGAAACAGCCGATATGTCGTGCTTGCCATCTTCATAACGTCCCTGAATCTGGCCTCTGGAGTCGCGGATGAGTATTTCGGTTCCTTTCTGCCCGCGGAGATGTTCCTCGTATGATTTTTCCACTCCGTTGTCGCCGGTGTAGTCGCCTGCGGCATAATAATTGTCCCGCTCAATGTCGTTGCGGTTTACCTCACGGATATTTCCCAACACATTTGCCGCGCAATGATATCCATAATCACGCACTATGCGCTTCTGGNTATAAAAANCGGGATANCGNTACATCTTCTCCTGAAGCCGTCCATAGTCTTCGGGGGTGAGATTGCTGACGAATGTCTGAGGCGAATAAGAGGAATAATTAGGATTTGTGGCGCGGTTTGTGACCTCNGCCCAACGGGTATCGAAGTCCTCGCGTGTCATGCCCAGTGCATTGCAGAGATCGAGAGTGTCAAACTGCTCTATATCCCTGCGGATGAACATGACATCATAGGTAGGCTGATTGTAAACGACGATGTTTCCGTTGCGGTCATAGATGGTGCCACGCGACGGATAGATAGTTTTTTTGAGGAAAGCGTTTGAGTCGGCGTAAGCCTTGTATTTCTCATCCGCTACCTGAAGATCAAACAGACGGAAAATGTAAATGAGGACAATCACGACGATAAATCCACCGATGACATATTTTCGTCTTTCGAGATTATAATCTTTTCTCACGACGATGTAGTGTAAGGAAGTCAAGAGCCACTATGAGGGCTGTGCTGAGNAGAGTTGATCCGANAATTAGNAGNAGAATCCGGATCGGTTCAAAAAATATCAGGCTATCGGCCAGCGTCACGACCGTTGAGAAGATAAGGGTGAGGGTGAACGAATAGCGGAGAAATACCGACAATCCGAGAGAGTCGACGCTCGGACGGATATCCGTAATATCTTCCTCTCTCGGGAAGTAGAGCTTTATAACCGGATGGCGCATACCACCCAGGACGGTGCATCCGAGGGCAAACAGACCGGCTGTGTCGGAAAAGATATCGACGATAAGCCCCAGTACGAATCCCATCGTGATGACCTTGCTTGGCCCCATTGTGAGGGGAAGGACTATCAGACTGTAGATAAACACGAAAGGAACAGCCATGCCGAAGAGACAGATGTGATTGAAAACCACCACCTGTGCCAACACGAGCAAGATCGTCAGCAGAATATAGAAGAAGGCTGTCCTTGTCAAAGTTCCTGTAGGTTAATTAATTTTAACGATTATGGAGAGGTTCGGGGCATAGAGGTCTTGCGCTCGGTGATTTCGTCGTCCTCGATTGTACGGATCTCATCGGCCAGATCATCAACGATTACACGCACCGTAGAGAGGGTGGTGAAATCGGTCGAGAGCTTGATGCGCAGCGTGCGGAAATTTTCTTCGCGGTCGGCTACGCGATCCATCACTATGCCGACAGGTATTCCTTCGGGGAACACAGATGAGTAACCGGAAGTGACAACAGTGTCACCGGGAGCGTAGACCGCATGGCGGGGTAGCTCTTCAAGCAGCGCCTCGGTCGGATCGCGGCCATCCCACACGAGTGATCCCACAATGTCCTGCCCCTTGATCTTGCACGAAACCCTGAGGTAGGGATTAAGAAGAGAGATGACCCGTGAGGTATGTGACCCTACCACATTGACTATTCCAACTATGCCGGACTGATCTACAACGCCCATTTCAGGCCGCAGGCCGTCGGCAGAGCCACGGTCAAGCGTAATGTAGTTAGTCGGACGGTTGACCGAATTATTGATTACATGAGCTACTTTGAAATGGTAGCGTGCAAGTGCGGAATCAAGACTGGCAGTATCGGCAAATTCCATGGCCTGATAGTCGGCAAGCCTACTTTTCAGCTTGAGCACTTCATGCTCAAGTTCGGCGTTCCGGACCTGCAGCGCCTCATTGATCTCATGGAGATAGAAATAGGAGGTGACAGTATTGGACGCGGAATAAACGGCTCCGCAAACGGTGTTGGCACTGGTCAGCCATACATGCCGCTGGAACGGATTTCGCGAAAAGAGAAGCCAACAAGAGGCAGCTACGTAGATTATGAAGAGAATCCACGCAGAATAGCGGATCAGAAAGCGGTAAAGATTTCTCACTCTCCCGTTTCGGCGATCAGCGGATTAGGAAGGAGAAGCGGTCGACATTCTTAAGTGCCACACCGGTACCCTTTGACACAGCCAGCAGGGGATCTTCGGCCACATGGAACTGAATACCGATCTTATCGGTCAGTCGCTTGTCAAGACCACGGAGAAGGGCGCCGCCTCCGGCAAGATAGATACCGTTCTTGACTATATCGGCATAGAGCTCGGGAGGAGTCTGCTCAAGCGCCGACAACACGGCTGCCTCGATCTTAGAGATCGACTTCTCGATAGAATGGCTTATCTCCTGATAGCTTACAGGAACCTCCATCGGAAGGGCTGTGGTGAGGTTAGGACCATGAACGATATAATCTTCGGGCGGATTCTCGAGCTCGGTGAGGGCAGACCCGACGTTCATCTTGATGAGCTCAGCCGTGCGTTCACCGACACGTACGTTGTGGACCCTGCGCATGTGCTCGCGGATATCTTCGGTAAGGTCATCGCCCGCAATCTGAATACTCTTATTGCTGACAATGCCGCCGAGCGAAATCACTGCAATCTCAGTGGTGCCACCGCCTATATCGACAATCATGTTGCCTTCAGGAGCCACGACATCGATGCCGATACCGAGGGCAGCAGCCATCGGCTCATAGATCATGTAGACGTCACGTCCACCGGCATGCTCGGAACTGTCTCGCACGGCACGGATTTCAACTTCAGTCGAGCCGGACGGGATGCCGACCACCATGCGCATCGAGGGGCTGAACCAACGGCTCTTGGACGAGGCTTTCTCAACAAGGCCGCGTATCATCATCTCGGCAGCGTTAAAGTCGGCGATCACACCCTTGCGCAATGGACGGATGGTCTGGATGCCTGCAGGCTCCTTGCCACGCATCTGCTGCGCTTCCTTGCCCACCGCTATCAGTTTACCGGTGCGGGTCTCGATAGCTACGATCGAGGGCTCGTCAATGACAATCTTGTCATTATGTATGATGATGGTATTGGCCGTGCCAAGGTCAATTGCTATTTCTTTTGTCAATGAAAAGATTCCCATCGCTTGATAGAATATTTATGGATTAGGAATTAATGCTTGAAGTGGCGGAAGCCGGTCATGGCCATCGCTATGCCATTGGCGTCGCAGTAGGCTACAGAATCGGCATCACGGACTGATCCACCGGGCTGAACAACAGCTGTTATTCCGGCTTTATGGGCGATCTCAACACAGTCGGCAAACGGGAAGAAAGCATCCGAAGCCATAACTGCACCATTGAGGTCAAAGCCAAAAGAGTGAGCTTTGTCTATAGCCTGACGTAGAGCATCGACACGCGAGGTCTGACCAACACCGGATGCAATAAGCTGGCTGCCACGGGCGAGCACAATGGCATTGCTCTTTGAGTGTTTCACGATCTTGTTGGCAAACAGGAGATCAGCTACCTGAGAAGCAGGTATCGGTGTTGTGGTCACACAGCGGAGATCATCCGGTGTCTCAACCTTGAGGTCTCGATCCTGAGCAAGCGCACCGTTGAGCACGGAGCGGAACTGCCGGGTAGTTGACAGAGGTGCTTTCTGTAGCAGAATGATGCGGTTTTTCTTCTGCTGGAGCACGGCAAGAGCCTCGGGTTCAAATCCGGGGGCAATGATCACCTCAAAGAAGAGCTTGCCAACCTCAGAAGCCGTAGCGGCGTCAACAGGACGGTTGGTAACAAGAACGCCTCCGAAAGCGCTTACCGGATCGCCGGCAAGTGCAGCACTCCAGGCCTCAGCGAGAGTAGGACGGGTGGCCAGACCGCAAGCATTATTATGCTTAAGGATTGCAAAGGTGGGATCCTGCTCACTGAACTCAGTCATCAGACTGACGGCAGCGTCAATGTCAAGCAGGTTATTATATGAGATCTCTTTGCCGTGGAGCTGAGTGAAGAGTGCATTGAAATCACCATAGAAGCGGCCGGCCTGGTGGGGGTTCTCTCCGTAGCGGAGGTGCATTGAACCGTCAAGCGCCTCCCGGAACGAAGGAGCAGATGGGGTATCCTCGCCGTTGGTTGATGCGAACCAGTTGAAGATGTGGGAATCATAACCACTCGAAACGGCAAATGCCTCGGTAGCCAGACGGCGACGCTGTTCGATGGTTGTCACGGCGCCCTGAGTTGCGAGAATATCTGCCAGAATGGGATACTGTGCTTTCGATGCCACAATAGCAACATCGGCAAAATTCTTGGCTGCTGCACGAATGAGGGATATGCCGCCTATGTCGATCTTTTCTATGATCTCACTCTCAGAAGCGCCGGAGGCAACAGTAGCCTCAAACGGATAGAGATCGACGATCACAAGGTCGATACCGGGTATGTCGTATTCGGCCTGCTGCTCCACATCGCTGCTGTTGGACCGACGGGCCAGAATTCCGCCGAACACTTTGGGGTGTAGAGTCTTGACACGACCACCAAGAATCGAAGGATAGCCGGTGAGATCCTCAACGGCATCACATTCAAAACCAAGGCTTTCAATAAAGGAACGTGTACCTCCGGTAGAGAGGAAGCGCACACCGGCAGCGGCGAGCGAGCGTATTATCTGATCGAGTCCGTCTTTGTGGTAAACGGATATGAGGGCTGTCTTAATTTGTCTGCTTTCGTTCATATTGCGGGCAATACTGTTTTTTTGTACTGCAAAGTTAAGTATTTTTCGGAAAATCATTAACAAAGATGCATGGTCTATTTCCGAAAAAGATGCATCCTTATTAATTTTTAATATTTTTCCCGTTGATCTCCTCCATCAGTCTTACGGCATCGACGTAACGGGCTATCCCTTCAGCAACGAGTTTGGCATCCCGCATTGCGTGGACAACAGTGGCAGGACGGTTGGTGACATCACCGCCGGCAAATACT
>WFLX010092002.1_pt1 | contig 18399 bp, 11 predicted proteins | sample 4967041 | NCBI WGS metagenome assembly WFLX01 (sample SAMN12857096, study PRJNA449069) | gut metagenome | isolation source: stool from male and female vole | host: Microtus ochrogaster | place: USA:Florida | collected 2017
GCCGCAGCGGCGAGTACAGCTATTTCCCATGGAACCCGAAGGGCTACCAGCTTGTTCTGGTCAACTCACAGGTGAAGCACACTCTGGCCGGCTCTCCTTACAACGAACGCCGATTGCAATGTGAGCATGTGGCGGAGATTATCGGCAAGATACATCCCGAGGTGAAGAGCCTGCGCGATGCCAATTATGACATGCTTGAAGAGGTTAAGAGCCAGATTACCGAAGACGAGTACAAGCGCGCCCGCTATGTCATCGGCGAGGTAGTCCGCGTGCTGACCGTATGCGATGCGCTGGAAAAGGACGACTACGAAACCGTGGGCAAGATGATGTACGAAACCCATAACGGCCTGAGCAAGGAGTACGAAGTGAGCTGTGAGGAGCTTGATTTCCTCAACGAAATAGCCAAGGAAGAAGGTGTAACCGGGTCGCGCATCATGGGTGGCGGCTTCGGCGGATGCACCATCAACCTCATTGCGGAAGAACTGGTGCCCAACTTCAAAAAGGTTGTGGTGGAGAAGTTCAAGGCCAAATACGGCAAAGAGCCCATCGTAATCGATGTGGTCATTGGCGATGGCTCGCGCAAACTCTGTTAAGCAGACGGAGATTCGCAACGCACATACCGCCCGAGGGACACAGTTTCCCTCGGGCGGTTTTTTGTTTGCCGACTTCCCTACCCGCTCTCGATTAAAATGCAATCTATGTGGTAGCCCTTGTTCTCCTAAAGGCTTTCGCTCTAATGCATAAGCGAGGAAAAAGGAGAACTCCTGTACGTTGCCATCCGAATTGCCTGTACGCACAAATTCAGACACCGTTCGCACATATTGCATTTTACACTTTTACTTGCAACAAATCAATGCATATATATTATTTTCATACAGTTAATGAAGTTCGCATACCGTTGCTATCCAGAAAGTACTTATGTACGAAAAATTCTCCCGAACACAGGTGCATCAACCATATAAGCAGGCCGTTGTATGTTTGACCATACACGTTTCCCTGAAGTCGTCCGAACTTAAAACAAATAGAAAACGAGGGGTTGCGAAACATGCGGCATGCAGGGACATGAAATGCTTACAGATGAAGGTAAAGGCGCAACGGGCCATGCCAAGCCGCACAATGTGTTACACAGAAGGACACGACGTGCTGCAAGGGAGAACATGGCGTGCTGCAATGTGGGATACGACGTGCTGTGACGTTCCGACATACTGCTTCGTGTGACAATTCCCACCATGACAGACTAAAAGTGCCGCAAGCATTTGTGAAATTGCACAGAAAGCAGTATCTTTGCCTTAAATTAAGGTAAAGATGAACTATGAACTGATAGCCCAACGGACCGGGCTTAAAGAGAAATATGTCCGTCAAGTGATAGAACTGCTCCAAGAGGGTGCCACGGTGCCGTTCATCAGTCGTTACCGCAAGGAGGCCAGCGGCGGNATGACCGACTTGGAGGTTGCNCAAGTAGCCTCTGANATGGACAAAGTGGCAGAACTCGAACATCGTCGGCAATACATTCTCTCCGCCATCGAGGCGCAGGGCAAGCTGACTCCGGAGCTACGCGAGCGGCTGGAAAACNGNTGGAACNACACGGATATCGAAGACATCTACCTTCCATACAAGCAAAAACGCCGCACCCGGGCGCAGATAGCCCGCGAGGCAGGGTTTGAAGCACTTGCCGATGCGATATTCAAGCAACCGCCCTATGTTCCCTTAGTCAAACTGCTTGCTCCATACGCACAGACAGCAGAGGGCGGGACCGATGCTGCCCTGCAAGGGGCCAAGGACATCATTGCAGAGCGCGTGAGCGAAGATGAACGCGCAAGGCAGACCTTGCGCACCACGTTCTCCATTCATGCCGTCATACGCAGTAAAGTGATAAGAGGCAAGGATGCGGAAGGACAAAACTACCGCGANTATTTCGATTGGCAAGAGCCTCTGAAACGCTGTTCCAGCCATCGCCTCCTGGCCATGCGCCGCGGTGAGGCGGACGGCATTCTCAGGNTAAGCATCGGCGTGGACAACGAACCTGCCATGCAGCGTATAGTCCGCCAGTTTGTGCATGGGAACAGCGAATGCAGTCAGGCTGTGCAGGAGGCTGTGGAAGATGCCTACAAACGCCTTTTGGAGCCAAGCATAAGCAACGAGTTCGCCGCATCTTCACGTCAGAAAGCAGAAGAGGAAGCCATCCGCATTTTCGTGCGCAACCTGGAGCAGTTGCTCATGGCTTCACCCCTTGGACAGAAACGTGTCATGGCCATCGATCCCGGATTCCGCACCGGCTGCAAGGTGGTCTGCTTGAATGCCGAGGGCAATCTGCTTCATCACCACGTCATCTTCCCGCACCCTCCGCGNGCCGAACGGGTCAGGGCCATGCACGACATAACCCGGCTCATCACAAAATACGACATACAGGCCATCAGCATCGGGAACGGNACGGCGGGACGCGAAACGGAAGANTTTGTCCGTCATCTCGATTTGCCCGACGGCGNNGAGGTCTATACGGTCAGCGAAGACGGCGCAAGCATCTACAGTGCAAGCGAAATAGCCCGTCAGGAATTTCCTGATGAAGACGTTACTGTGCGCGGTGCCGTCAGCATCGGACGCAGACTGATGGACCCGCTGGCGGAACTCGTGAAGATAGATCCATCCAGCATAGGAGTGGGCCAATACCAGAAGGACGTCAACCAAACGATGCTTAAAAAGAGCCTCGACCANNCGGTCATAGCCTGTGTGAACCGTGTCGGCGTCAACCTCAACACGGCAAGCCAATGGTTGCTGACGTACATCAGCGGGGTTGGTCCGGCTTTGGCACAGAACATTGTGAACTATCGTCGCCAGAACGGAGCNTTCCGTTCGCGCCATGATTTGCTTAAGGTGCCGCGTCTGGGGGCAAAGGCATTCGAGCAGTGTGCCGGTTTCCTTCGCGTGACAGACAGCGTGCAGCCTTTGGACAACAGCGCAGTGCACCCCGAGCGCTACCAGCTGGTGGAAAAGATGGCCGCCGACCAAGGATGCAGCGTTGCCCAGCTGATGGCCGATAAAGCGTTTAGAGAGAACATCGACATAGAGCGCTATGTGTCGGACGAAGTAGGCCTCCCCACCCTTTTGGACATCATGGCTGAACTTGACAAACCGGGGCTCGACCCCCGTCAACCGCTTCATGCCTTTGCCTTTGACCCCACCGTACACGAAATAGAAGACTTGCGGGAGGGACAAATTCTACCCGGCATCGTGACAAACATCACCGACTTCGGTGCCTTTGTCGATGTAGGTGTACATGTAAAGGGGCTTGTACACGTTTCGCAACTGGCCGACCGTTTCGTCAAAGACCCGACCACCGTGGTGAACCTGCAACAGCATGTGAAGGTGAAAGTCCTCAGTGTGGATATAGGCAGACAGCGCATATCGCTCTCAATGAAAGGGGTAGAAAACAATACACACTAAATGATCTTCACTGCGCTATGGCAAAAGAAAAAACCATCTACGTCTGCGACTACTGCGGACAAGAAAGCATAAAGTGGCTGGGAAAATGCCCGGCTTGCAACCGCTGGGACACGATGAAGGAGATGCGCATTCTGTCGGCTTCGCCATCTTCGAGCGCCACGAAAGCAGCGCAGAAAGCTGCCGGAACGGACGCGCAGACACGCCCCACCCCGCTGCCGCTTCACAAGATAGAGGCCGGAACGGAGCCGCGCATAGACATGGGCGATGACGAGCTGAACCGGGTGCTGGGAGGCGGCTTAGTGCCAGGCAGCCTTGTACTTCTTGGCGGAGAACCGGGCATCGGCAAGAGTACGCTCACGCTCCAGACAGTGCTCCGCCTGCAAGGCAAGAAGATTCTCTACGTCAGCGGCGAAGAAAGCGCCCGGCAGATAAAGTTGCGTGCCGACCGTCTGGGGCCGCACAACGACGGGCTTTTCGTCCTCTGCGACACGTCGCTCGAGCAAATCTTCATTCAAATAGGAGAGATGCAACCCGATCTCGTTGTTGTGGATTCCATCCAAACCATACAGACCGAAAGCGTCGATTCGTCGGCCGGCTCGCTGACGCAGATTCGCGAATGCGCAGCATCGCTGCTCAGATACGCCAAAAGCGGCGGCGTGAGCATACTGCTCATCGGTCACATCAACAAGGAGGGGGCGCTTGCAGGACCCAAAGTGCTGGAACACATCGTGGATGCCGTCTTGCAGTTTGAAGGAGACCAGCACCACCTGTACCGCATACTCCGCAGCATCAAAAACCGCTTCGGCAGCACAAGCGAAATCGGCATCTACGAAATGAGGCACGATGGTCTCCGGCAGGTAAGCAACCCCAGCGAACTGCTCCTGACGGATAATCGCGAAGGACTGTCGGGCGTGGCCACCTCATGTACCATTGAAGGCGTTCGCCCCTTCCTCATCGAGACTCAGGCTCTGGTCAGCACGGCAGCCTATGGCACTGCACAGCGCAGCACAACAGGCTTCGACGGCCGCAGGCTGAACATGCTGCTTGCCGTGCTGGAAAAACGCGTAGGATTCAAGCTGACACAGAAGGACGTCTTCCTGAACATTGCCGGCGGCCTGCGCGTAACCGACCCTGCCATAGACCTCAGCGTCATTGCTGCCGTGCTTTCCAGCAACGGCGACATGCCCATTGAGGGCGACATCTGCATGGCGGGCGAAGTGGGATTAAGTGGCGAGATACGCCCAGTGTCGCGCATCGAGCAACGCATAGCCGAAGCGCAAAAGCTCGGGTTCAGCCGCATTCTCATCCCTGCCCACAACATGAACGGCCTGGATGCAAACCGATATAAAATAAAGATACTGCCCGTGCGCAGAGTTGTAGAAGCCGTGCGCGCACTATTCGGATAATCATCTCACGTCATTTGGATGCCGACATGGAAAATTTCCAATGCAAACGAACAAAACGATACTGCGTTTTTGTAAGAACAAAAATAAGTCGTACCTTTGCACACGAATCGTAGCAAAACCGTTGGCTATAGATTCTTCCATTTGACAACTGACCGATTATAACCAAACAAGAATAAGAAATGACAGAGACTTTCAGTGTCATATACGTTAGCTTTTGCTTGTTGCTCATGATATGGGCTCTTATTGCAGACCGTTTGAAGCCCGGTTTGATACTCTTTTCGTGCGTTGTGCTGATGCTTTGCGGCGGCATTTTGCAGCCTAAGGAGTGCATAGAGGGATTCTCGAACAAGGGCATGATTACAGTGGCACTCCTCTTCCTTGTCAGCGAAGGTGTAAGGCGAAGCGGACTGCTGGAACGCATGATGCTCGCCCTGCTGCCGACAGACAAGACAAGCATCACCGGTGCCAACGCCAGGCTTCTGCCTGCCATTGCGGGCCTCTCCGCGTTTCTGAACAACACGCCCGTCGTAGTCATTTTTGCCCCCATCATCAAGAATTGGGCGAGGCGTGCCGGATTGCCTCACACTAAGTTTCTCATACCGTTGAGCTATGCCACCGTTTTGGGCGGAATATGCACACTGATAGGCACAAGCACGAATCTGGTAATAGACGGCTTGATACAAGACACAGGCCGCGAAGGCATGGGCATGTTCGAAATAGGCAAAGTGGGCGTAATCATCTGTCTGGCCGGTCTCGCCTATCTCATCTTCTACAGCCACCACCTTCTCCCGGAGTCCAGAGCAGAAGAGCAAACGGACGAGGAGAAGACAGAAGGAATAGAGCGCGTGGAGGTTGTGCTGCGAAGCCGTTTCCCGGGTTTAGGAAAAAGTCTGCGTTCGTTCGACTTCTACCGCCACTATGGTGCCACGGTACGCTCTGTCCGCCGTAACGGTTCCATCCTTACCGGCGACTGGATGAACATGCCGTTACAGAACCATGACACACTGCTGCTCGACACCGACAACAAGTTTGTCGAAGCATTCAAGGACTCCACTGCCTTTCTCATCTCCAGCTACGACACAGACAATCTGCCTCTCGGGCTGCATAAACGCCGCCTCTCTGTTTTGCTCGTACTCTTTATGATAGCAGGTGCCACCGTTGGCGAAATGCCCTTCATGCGAGAGCTCGTGCCCACATTCAAGTTCGACATGTTCTTCTTCGTCTGCATCACCACCATCATCATGGCTTGGACAGGGATGTTCAATGCCAGAAAGTACAGTAAGTATGTATCGTGGGATGTTCTCGTCACCATAGCCTGTGCTTTCGCCATATCCAAAGGCATGCAGAACTCGGGGTTTGCCTCTTTCATAGCCGATGGCATCATAGCCTGCGCCGATGTCATCGGGCGTTCGGAACACGGACCATACGCCATGATGGCCATCCTCTTCATTATCACAAACCTCTTCACCGAACTCATTACGAACAATGCGGCTGCAGCGTTGTCCTTCCCGCTGGCATTGGCCGTGGCCGACAAACTGGGCGTCAACCCGATGCCATTTTTCATGTGCATCTGCATAGCAGCCTCGGCGGCATTCTCAACGCCAATCGGCTATCAGACAAACCTGCTCGTGCAAGGCATCGGCGGCTACCGCTTCACCGATTATGTCAAGGTAGGTTTGCCGCTCAACATCATCGTGTTCCTCATCAGCGTTTTCATAATTCCCATCATCTGGCCCATCGTGCCAGTCAAGTGAGCACACCGAATCAGCCTCTCCCATGAACAGCAATACAAACATCTACCCTATCTTCGACCGCATGATGAGCCGTCAGGAGAAAGAAGCACTGCTCCGGCAGCATGGACTCATGATATGGATGACCGGCCTAAGCGGCAGCGGCAAAAGTACCGTTGCTTTGGGCGTGGAGCGCGAGTTGCACATGCGTGGCATCCTCTGCAGAATACTGGACGGAGACAACATCCGTTCCGGCATCAACAGCAATCTCGGGTTCTGCGAAGAGGATAGACGCGAGAACATACGCCGTATTGCAGAGATTGGCAAACTCTTCGTCCAGACAGGCATCGTCACCATAGCCTGCTTCGTGTCGCCTACCGAAGCGCTACGCCGTTTGGCACGCGACATCATCGGCGAAGAGGACTTCCGCGAGGTCTATATTGCCACCCCGCTCGAAGAGTGCGAACGCCGCGACGTGAAGGGACTCTATGCCCGTGCCCGCCGTGGCGAAGTCAAGGATTTCACGGGCATCAGCGCACCATTTGAAGCGCCGGAAGCCCCGCACCTTACACTCGACACCAGCAAGATGTCACTCAGAGAAGAAGTGATGGCCGTTGTGGAACTCGCCATGCGATGAACAAAACCACACGCCTCAAGCCCTCCTGAAACATCAACACAGACAGAGAACAAAACAAAACGACATACAATGGCAGAATACAGTTTGAGTCACCTCAAAGAACTCGAAGCGGAGTCCATCCACATCATCCGCGAAGTAGCGGCAGAGTTTGAGAATCCCGTCATGCTTTACAGCATCGGCAAGGACAGTTCCGTTATGGTGCGACTGGCAGAAAAGGCCTTCGCTCCCGGAAAAGTGCCTTTCCCCCTCATGCACATTGACAGCAGATGGAAATTCCGCGAAATGATTGAGTTCCGCGACAGCTATGCACGCGAACATGGCTGGAACCTCATCGTGGAGAGCAACGAGGAAGCCTTCAAAGCAGGTGTTGGCCCATTCACTCATGGCAGCAAAGTCCATACCGACTTAATGAAGACAAAAGCACTGCTCGACGCGCTCAACAAGTATAAATTCGATGCTGCATTCGGCGGTGCGCGACGCGATGAAGAGAAGTCTCGCGCAAAGGAACGCATCTTCAGCTTCCGTGACCAGTTCAACCAATGGGACCCAAAGAACCAACGTCCTGAGCTTTGGGACATCTACAACAGCCGTGTCCACAAAGGCGAGAGCATCCGTGTTTTCCCACTCAGCAACTGGACCGAACTCGACATATGGCAATATATCCGCCTTGAGAACATCCCCATCGTGCCACTCTATTACGCTAAACTGCGCCCCTGCGTTGAGATTGACGGCAACCTCATCATGGCTGACGACGACCGTCTGCCTACGGAACTCGTTCCCAAAATACAGGATCGCATGGTTCGCTTCCGTACCCTCGGATGCTGGCCACTCACTGGTGCAGTGGAGAGCACAGCCACTACAATCGAAGACATTGTGGAAGAAATGATGACCACAACCAAGAGCGAACGCACCACACGCGTCATCGACTTCGATCAAGAAGCCAGCATGGAACAGAAGAAACGCGAAGGATACTTCTAATCAGAGAACATAGAACCGTCACACCATGTACTATCTGATAATGCATCTTTCATTGATTGATTGCATGAAACATGAAGGCTATAAGGCGGTTAAAGACGAATGATTAAGTCCTTTAGAGAGTCAAAACCGATAACAACGAATGGTATATCGCAAACAAAAGCCCTTTTTATCTATGTCAACAAACAATAACATCCGCGAATTCCTTGATGCCGATGAGCGCAAATCGCTGCTTCGCCTCCTGACTGCCGGAAGCGTTGACGATGGCAAATCAACACTCATCGGGCGTCTCCTCTTTGATAGCAAAAAACTCTACGAAGACCAACTGCAGGCTTTGGAACGTGATTCCAAGCGCGTGGGCAATGCAGGAGCGGGCCATATAGACTACGCTTTGCTGCTTGACGGACTGAAAGCAGAACGCGAAGAAGGCATCACCATTGATGTGGCATACCGCTATTTCAGCACCAACCAACGCAAATTCATCATCGCTGACACACCCGGACACGAACAATACACCCGTAATATGATTACAGGTGGCTCTACGGCCAACCTGGCCATCATCCTTGTGGATGCACGCACAGGCATCATCACCCAGACACGCCGCCATACATTCCTTGTCAGTCTGCTCGGTATAAAACATATCGTTCTGGCCGTAAACAAGATGGACCTCGTTGAATATAGNGAAGATGTATTCAATACAATAAAAGACNAATACCTCCAACTGACAGCACATCTCGGCATTCAGGACGTTACNTGCTTCCCGCTCTCAGCTTTAGAAGGCGACAATGTTGTGGAGAAAAGCCAACGCACNCCCTGGTTTGANGGCTCCTCGCTGCTNGAGTTCCTTGAGACCGTGCCCATCGACCGCGACCGCAACATGAGCGATTTCCGTTTCCCCGTGCAATATGTGCTTCGCCCCAACCTCGATTTCCGCGGATTCTGCGGCAAGGTGGCAAGCGGCATCATTCGCAAGGGCGACCACATAGTGGCGCTTCCCAGCATGAAGACAAGCTGTGTGAAGAGTATCATTACATACGACGGCGAACTGCAAGAAGCATTCTGTCCGCAGAGTATTACCATCACACTCGAAGACGAGATAGACGTTTCACGCGGTGAAATGCTCGTCAAGTCCGACAATCTGCCACTCGTTGGTCGCCATCTACAAACAAAACTCGTATGGATGGACGAAACACCTATGGACTGCAATAAACAGTTTTTCCTCAAGGCAGCCACTAACACCACACGTGCCACCATCAGCTCCATCAACTACCGCATAGACGTCAACACCATGGAGCAACTGCCTGGCAGCCCGTTCAAGCTCAACGAAATTGGGCAGGTACAAATCACCTCTGCCAAGACGCTCTTCTTTGATCCCTACAGCAAGAACAAAGCTACCGGCGCATTCATCCTCATCGACCCCATTACCAACAACACTTGTGCTGTCGGCATGATTGAAGACCTACTCACTACAGAGGATAACCGGGAAACAATGTTACCAACACTCGACTTGCCACGCCTTGGCATCGCTCCCGAACACTACGAAGCTATTGACATTGCTCTCCGCGAACTATCCCGCCAGGGATTGGAAATCAAGACAATNAAGNGAACGCAGATTAAATGCNTACCATCTATGGCANTACTTGACTTNAACAAACTTCCCGNCAATACTTTAGTCGGCGCCGACTGGCCTACGTTCCANCGTCTGACTCGTGGACAATACGTCTCTCCGGATAAGCGCACAAAGTATGTCCTCACCAAAGCGACATGCCGTTTGCTCAGTCTGTTCGCACCTCTTCAGAAGGACAAATACCGCCGACAGCTGGCAAACAAGCCATTAGAACACGATCCGCTTTTCATCCTCGGACACTGGCGAAGCGGAACAACCTTTCTGCACAACATCTTTGCGCAGGACAAACACTTCGGCTACACCACCACCTATCAAACAGTATTCCCGCATTACATCATGACTTTGCAGGGGCTGTTCAAGCCTGCAATGGGCTATATCATGCCGGACAAACGCCCAACCGACAACATGGAGCTGGCGCCCGACCTGCCACAGGAAGAAGAGTTTGCCCTTTCAAACGCAACAACCGTCAACTACTACAACTTCTGGTTCTTTCCCAAGCGAATGCAGGAGTACTGCGACCGCTTTCTTACCTTCAAAGAGATAACGCCGTGGGAACTCGATGAATTCAAGAAAGCCTTCACGGAGCTGGTAAAGATAAGCATGTGGAACACTGGCGGCACGCAATACCTAAGCAAGAACCCGCCTCACACCGGACGTATCAAAGCCCTTTCGGAACTGTACCCGAATGCCCGCTTCATCTATCTGATGCGCAATCCATACACCGTTTTCGAAAGCACTCGCAGCTTCTTCCTCAACACCATCAAGCCGCTTCAGTTCCACCACATCACTGAAGAAGAGATGGAACAAAACATCTTGCGCAACTACATGGAACTCTATCATGCCTACAAGGAGCAGAAGGAAGCCGTGCCTGCCAATGCCATCTACGAGATACGCTTTGAGGACATCGAACGAGACGCCTTTGCCATAACGGAAGACATCTACCGCAAACTCGGCATTCCCGGCTGGGAAGAAGCGAAAACAGCCATTGCAAACTACATTGACAGCAAGAAAGGCTACAAGAAAAATCAGTACAAATATAATCCGCGCACCATACATCTCGTTAACAAGTATTGGAGCGAGGTTCTCGACGAATGGGGCTACGACCGCATTCCCGAAATGTAATGACCGGCAGAAAAGCACATACTACATATATTTTTTATGCCGGACTCTTGCTTGAACACAATAAAATATGTAACTTTGCACCACTTTTTCTGTATAATAGAAAATCATTGAGACCGTATCGTCCAAGTAGAGAGAAGTAAAAGAATGTGGCATGAAACAGGCAGCACAGACAATAGAAACCTATACGTTTAACATTTCATACATATAAATAATATATACATACAACTATGACAAAGATTGAATTAGTTAAGATTGTAGCCGAGAAGACTGGCGTAGATCAGACCACCGCAATGGTAGTCGTAGAGGGCGTCATTGACACTCTCAAAGAGTCACTCATCAAGAAGGAAAGTGTTTATCTCCGCGGCTGGGGCACTTGGACACTCAAGCATCGCGCCGAGAAGACGGCTCGTAACATTTCCAAGAACACCACCCTCATCATTCCTGCTCACAACATCCCCTACTTCAAGCCCTGCAAGGACTTCATGGAAGCTGTGGCAAAGGCGTAATTCAGAAAAGATTCAACCCTACCGAACACAGAAAGACGCGGAAGGCGACAAGAGAACACAGCTTGCTGCCTCCGCTTTTTCTTTTTCACACATCAAGCACACCAAGCATGAAACGCTACATTCTCCTCTCCGTGATGATGGCCATCGGTCTGAGCGGTATGGCCAAAGACCGCATCATAGACTATGTAAATCCCATCATTGGCACTAACGGCATGGGACACACCTTCCCCGGTGCGTGTTCGCCTTTCGGCATCGTTCAGCTCAGTCCCGACACCGATACCATTCCCCACAACGTAGATGGTAAATACCAAGGCAAGGTCTATGAATACTGTGCCGGCTATCAGCATAAAGACAGGACCATCGTGGGATTCAGTCACACACATCTCAGCGGCACAGGACATTCCGACTTAGGCGATATCCTGATAATGCCCACCACAGGCAAGATTCGCACCAATCCCGGCACTGCCGATGACCCGGACAACGGTTACCGGTCACGCTTCAGCCACGACACGGAGACATGCACACCAGGCTACTACCGGGTGAAACTCCAAGACTACGACATCCTGGCAGAACTGTCCGCCACACAGCGCGTAGGTGTACACCGCTACACCTTCCCTACCGACAAGGCACAGTTCATACTTGATCTCGGACACGGCATATACAACTATCAGGGCAAAACCGTATGGACTTATCTGCGTGCAGTCAACGATACCCTGCTCACCGGCTATCGCGTCACTAATGGCTGGGCACGTCAGAACTACACCTACTTCGCCATTGCTCTTTCCGAACCGATAAAGCAATACGGCTATGCCGACAAGCAGCGCATGAAGTACACAGGCTTCTGGCGCAAGATGGACATCTACCACAACTTCCCCGACATGGCAGGACGCGAGATAGCCGCCTACTTCCAGTGCAACCTCCCCGCCTCCAGACAACTCACCGTCAAAGTCGCTCTCTCAGCTGTCAGCCAGAGCGGTGCATTGGCCAACCTCAAAGCGGAAGCGGCCGGGCTCTCTTTCGACCAAGTGCGCGAGCGTGCCGCTGACGAGTGGTCCAAAGCGCTCACNGGGCTNGAAATAGAAGGAACGGAGGACCAGAAGACACTCTTCTACACATCCCTCTACCACACCATGATCAATCCGTCCGTCTATATGGATGTCGATGGCAACTACCGCGGCAACGACATGGAAATCCATCAGGCANNCAACNTCACCNACTACACCNNCNTCTCCCTCTGGGACACTTATCGTGCCGAACATCCTCTCATCAACCTCATCAAGCCGCAACAGGGGCGCGACATGGCGGAAAGCATGATACGCNTACAGCAACAGAGTGCCNTACACTTGCTGCCCGTATGGTACCTNATGGCCAACGAAGGCTGGTGCATGAGCGGCTATCATGCCGTATCTGTACTTTCGGACGTAGCAAAGAAGCTCGGCATCAAAGACAAGAAAGCCATGCTCGAAGCCATGAATGCTACAGCCACAAGCAAGTGGTTAGAAGGCCTGTCGGACTACATCCGGTACGGCTACGTCCCCTATGACCGCTGCGGCACCAGTGCCAGCAACACGCTCGAATATGCCTACGATGACTGGACGATCTATCAGGCTGCACTCGATGCAGGGAATCAGGAGATGGCAGAAACCTATCGCAAGCGTGCACTCAACTACCGCAACGTCTTCAATCCCGCCATCGGTTTGGCTTGCCCCAAGTACAAAGACGGCAGTTGGAAGAAGGATTTCTCGCCGTTGCAGACATACGGCGAAGGCTTCATAGAAGGCAACTCCGCCAACTATTCGTTCCACGTCCCTCACGACGTAAAAGGCATGATAGCGTGCTTCGGCGGAGAAAAGAAATTCATCGCGGCGCTCGACAGCCTTTTCGGTGGCAAACTCGACAAGAAGTACTACGAANACAACGAANACATTGAAGAAGAATGCCTGCTTGGCGGTTATGTCCACGGCAACGAGCCCAGCCACCACATCCCCTATCTCTACGCCTGGACTTCGCAGCCCTGGAAGACTCAGTACTGGCTGCGCGAGATAATGAACCGCATGTACGTCAACGACATCGACGGTTTGCACGGCAACGATGACTGCGGACAGATGTCGGCATGGTACGTCTTCACCGCCATGGGCTTCTACCCCGTGTGCCCGGGTTCCGACCAGTATGTGCTGGGGGCACCCTATGTGGCCGCCTGCAAGCTCAGTCTGCCTAACGGCAATACCCTGAGCATTAAGGCGCCGGGCGTGAGCGACAAATACCGCTACGTCCGTCAGGTGAAGCTCAACGGCAAGCCCTACGACAAGCTCTACATCACCCACGCCGACATCATGGCGGGTGGCACCCTTGAGTTCGTCATGAGCAGCACGCCCAACAAGAAACGCTGCACAGCAAATGGCAAACCTTACTCTTTAAGCGACTGATACGCCACTTCACATCTGTAACCGACCGGCCCGACACTACGCACATCGCCCTGCAGAGGGAAAAAGCATGTCACACTGCGGACATCTGCTCTTTTCTCTCTACAGGGCGATGTTTTTTATGCTCAAGTCTGCAAGTGTTGTCGGTTACATACTCGGAATGGGAATCCATCCATTCCCCCGTTTTCCGCTATACACTCCACCGGCAATCTGAAAACGGCACCTGCCGTCTTAACGCTCTTCCTGTTCCGCTTTTTTCGCTTCGTTCCAGAGTGCATCCATCTGCGCCAAGGTCATGTCTTTGAGTTGCAGCCCTTGTTGGCGGGCTTGTTGCTCTACATAGGTGAAGCGACGTATGAATTTGCGATTGGTGCGTTCGAGTGCGTTGTCAGGGTTGATGCCGTAGAGACGCGCCGCATTTATGATGCTGAAGAGCACATCGCCCAATTCATCAGTCTGCCGCTCTATGTTTTCCTCCCTTTGTAACTCCGCTTCCAGTTCGCCTATTTCCTCGCGCACCTTGTGCCATACGTCCTCCTTCTTGTCCCAGTCAAAACCAACTCCACGCGCCTTGTCCTGCACGCGATAAGCCTTGATGAGCGATGGAAGTGCATCCGGCACACCGGAAAGGACAGTCTTGTTGCCGTCCTTTTCACGCTGTTTAATCTGCTCCCACGTCTTCACGACATCGCCGGCCGTCTGCGCCACCGCATCGCCATAGACATGCGGATGACGGAAGATGAGCTTGTCGCAAAGCTTGTTACATACATCTGCTATGTCGAACTGGTGCTTCTCGCTGCCTATTTTTGCATAGAAGACTATGTGGAGGAGCACATCACCTAACTCTTTCTCTATGTTGGCTACATCATCGCGCAGCAAAGCATCGCACAGTTCGAATGTCTCTTCTATCGTGTTGGGGCGCAGACTTTCGTTGGTCTGTTTGCGGTCCCAAGGGCATTTCTCTCGAAGCTCGTCCATCACGTCGAGCAAGCGGCCAAAGGCCTTCAGCTGTTCTTCTCTCGTATTCATTGTTCTGAGTTTAACCGCGACAAAGTTACGAATAATATATGAAACAGGCATCCTTCTCCGGAAAGTAATTTTGACCGACGCCGCTTAGCTGAGTCATGCGGCACGCTATGCAAGACGGTGCAACACGCTGAACGATGCTGTGAGACACGCCGTGCAACGCTATGCGACACACGTACTCCGTCACCGGGACCGGCCAATTGCTGTCGGCAGACACATTGAAGCGTGACATGTTATTCGCCGCGGACAACTGAAAACAAGACCATAAATAAAAAAATATACGGGATTATTTGGATGATAAGGATTTTTTCTCTTACTTTGCACTGAGTTAATAACATCGTCACACCATCTTACACAGCATTGCCTATTGAACTGACATTACTCCAAATCAAGATATTGAGAAGTAAATGAAAGACTTGTCTGCAATGAGCGACTACGATTTGGTCGCATTGTACGAGAACGGTGATGATGGTGCATTCGATGCGCTGTTAGAGCGTCATCAGGCTTATGTATATTCCTACATACTCTTTTTGGTGAAGGACGAAGACCTGGCCGGCGACTTCTTTCAGGACACCTTCCAGCGTGCCATTATGGCCATACGGTCGCACAAATATCAGTCAACGGGCAAGTTCAGCGCCTGGCTGACTCGTATAGCGCACAATCTGGTCATCGACCACAGCCGTGACATCGAAACTGTTAAGACGGTGCGCGAGGACGACGTAAAGCCTCGCACCCTGAACTCCATGAACCTGAGCGAGGCCACACGCGAGGAGGAGATTATTGACACACAGAGCCGCGAGGACATCCGCCGCATGCTCGACTTCCTGCCCGAGCCGCAACGCGAGGTGGTCATACTCCGATTCTACGAAGACCTCTCCTTCAAGGAGATAGCGCAACAAACAGGCGTAAGCATCAATACCGCTCTGGGACGTATGCGTTATGCGCTCATCAACCTGCGCAAACTCATCGGCAAAAAGCAATTTAGTCTGGTGGGATGATGACCGAAAGGAAGCTATCCTGTGCCGAAAAGGCAGAATGCTTCTGACGAATAAAACTGTGAACAATGAACTGAGAACCGGATTGAACCATGCCTTTAAGACTACCCGACAAACTGCCCGCCATAGAATACCTCAAAAGCGAGAACATCTTTGTGCTTGACGACNAGCGTGCAGNCACCCNGGATNTCCNNCCNCTGCGGATTGCCATCCTCANCCTCATGCCGCTGAAAGTCACTACGGAAACGGNCCTCGTGCGNTTGCTCTCCANCAGTCCCCTGCAGCTGGACATCCATCTCATGANGGTNAANGCGCACACAAGCAAGAACACACCCATCGAACACATGCAGGCCTTCTACCGCTCGTTTGAGGAGATGAGCCACGAGAAGTTCGACGGCATGATTATTACAGGCGCCCCCGTAGAACATCTTGACTACGCCGATGTAACCTATTGGGACGAGATAAGCGAAATCTTCTCTTGGGCACGCACCCACGTCACCAGCACGCTCTACATCTGTTGGGCGGCTCAGGCCGGNCTCTACTACCATTACAACGTGCCCAAACACCCGTTGCCGGAGAAGATGTTCGGCATTTTNCCCCAGAAACCGCTCATGCCGCAANTGCCCATCTTCCGCGGTTTCGACGATGTTTTCAACATGCCCCACAGCCGGCATACAGAGATACGCAGGGAAGACATTCTGGCTGTACCCGAACTGACCCTCATAGCCGAAAGCCCGCTCAGCGGTGTCTCCATGGTAATGGCACGCTCCGGCCGAGAGATTTTCATTACCGGTCATTCGGAGTACTCTCCGCTCACGCTCGACACAGAGTACAAGCGCGACCTCGCCAAGGGGTTGCCCATCCACAAACCCTACAATTATTATCTTAACGACGACCCCGAGCAGGGACCGGCGGTCACATGGCGCGGCCACGGAAACCTCCTCTTCCAAAACTGGCTCAACTACTACGTCTACCAGGAAACGCCCTACGACATCAATGACATCCATTGAACTGCTCTCACCGGCGCGCAACCTGACATGCGGCATGGCAGCCATCGACCACGGTGCCGATGCCGTCTATATCGGGGCACCGAACTACGGAGCCCGCGCTGCCGCCCGGAACACGACTGAGGACATAGCCCAGCTATGCGACTACGCCCACCGCTTCGGCGCTAAAGTGTATGTTGCGCTCAACACCATACTCTACGATGACGAACTGGAAGCAGCGCGTCTGATGGCATGGGACCTCTACCGTGCAGGCGTCGATGCCTTCATAGTGCAGGATTTGGCACTGCTGGAAATGGCCATNCCTCCCATCCCTCTCCATGCAAGCACACAGATGGACAACCGAACGAGAGAAAAGGCGGAGTGGCTCAAACGNNTGGGTTTCGAACAGATGGTGCTTGCGCGTGAACTATCGCTCGAAGAGACAAAAGCCATACACGAAGCAGTGCCGGAGATGAAGCTCGAAGCCTTCTGCCACGGTGCTCTTTGCGTNTCNTACAGCGGGCAGTGCTANGCCTCGCAATACTGTTTCGGNCGTTCGGCCAACCGCGGAGAGTGTGCCCANTTCTGCCGCTTGCCCTTCTCNCTTGAGGACAGCGAAGGCAGGACGCTCCTACGCGAAAAGTACTTGCTCTCGCTCCGCGACATGAACCGCCTGGCTCACCTTGAAGCGATGATGGACGCCGGAGTAAGGAGTTTCAAGATAGAAGGCCGGCTGAAAGACGTGGCCTACGTCAAAAACGTGACTGCCGGCTATCGGACTGCACTGGACCACATCATGGAGCGGCGTCCGGAATACTGTCGTTCTTCCTTTGGCACTTCGCAATACACATTCCGGCCTGATTTGTCACGCGCATTCTCGCGCGGCAGCACGGACTATTTCCTCATGGGGAGGACTACCGACATGGCCTCGCCCGACACGCCCAAAAGCCGTGGTCGTGAAGTGGGCATAGTGAAAGAGATAAACCGAGGAAGCATCACAGTGGCTTCCACAGAAGTGTTCAGCAATGGCGACGGATTGTGCTTCATCGGCCGAAACGGCAAACTCGAGGGATTCCGTGTGAATAGAGCCGAAGGCAACCGCCTCTTTCCCGCCACCATGCCCGACGTGCAAAAAAAGACTCGCCTCTGGCGCAGCTTCGACCAACAATGGGAACGGATGATGAGTGGAAAGACGGCAACGAGGCGCATACCGGCACGCATATTATTGGAAGAAGCAGGCAACGGTTTTCGCCTCACCTTCGATGCCGACGACGGCACACACCGGGTTCTTTCCGTCGAAGCACAGCACCAGACAGCGCTTAAAGACCCCACAGCAGGCATTCGCGATGTGCTCGGCAAGCTCGGCGACACGCAATATGCCTGCGAAAGCATTGAAATACGCTTCACACAACCCTGGTTCATTCCCAAAAGTCTGCTGGCAGAATGGCGGAGGCAACTTGTGCCGGACAACAGCGGGAAACGGGAATGTCAGTCTGCCAACGCAGAACACCCATCCCGCACACAC
>WFLX010203978.1_pt1 | contig 18398 bp, 8 predicted proteins | sample 4967041 | NCBI WGS metagenome assembly WFLX01 (sample SAMN12857096, study PRJNA449069) | gut metagenome | isolation source: stool from male and female vole | host: Microtus ochrogaster | place: USA:Florida | collected 2017
GTCGGCTGAAAGGATCTCTACCTCACCTAAGGAGAACATTATCGGCGATTTTTGTCCGGCTTTTGACCGTTGTTCCCAAATATCATAAGCGTCGGGTGCGATCCGTCGGGCTATAACGGCATCAATAGGAGTGACACTCATTTCGTCATATATTGGAATATATTCGACAGGAGTAGAGAACGACTCCACATTTAGGCTCACGTCACCTGGCTCGCTTAAATCCATCAGTTCGTTCTCAAAAAAAGAATTGGATGGAATGTCTTCATTGACGTAAGCCCATATCAAGCGCGGAGATACTGCCATTAAACCATCTAATAAAACTGAGTCTGACAGGTTGATTTCGGAATACACTACGTCAAGCGCGATACAAGCGGCGTCACTTTCACTCAAAATTTCAAGTAACTCGCCTACTTGGCTTCGAGAACACCGGTCAACTGAAATAACGATCGGGTTTTCCAACAAAGCGTGCTCTGAATTACGCCATGACATTTTTTGATACAATTCGTGTATTGTAGCGACACCATCGCCATTTGATTCTGAAAGTATGCCACCATCAATACCTGCAATTGCCATTGATGTCAACAGTCCGCTGATAATCAAAATAATTATCCGTAACAGGTATTTACGTGTCAATACTTGCCGGAATTTCTTGCGAATATGATTTAGTGGCGTGGATTTGTTCATATTTTGCAAATCTACAAAATCTAACCAACATCGCCTACGATATAATCATTATTTATGTGAATATTACTTAAATAAGTGAGTCGGAGGTTGATACCGTGGATATATGTGCAAAATCTATTTCAAAAAGAAATGAGGTTGCACGGCAGGTGCAACCTCAAAACCAAAAACACTAAAAATTCAATGATAACGATTTAAAGGATAGTGGCAATTTATATATTATAGTTTAACCTTCAGTGTGGAGCCCTCTTTGATCTTCTTGTTCAAAATAGAGCGGTTTCCTTTTACGATATTCACGTCAAGCTTGTCGCCGTCGCACTTCACCTTGATGTCGAAATCCGACCCGAAAGCGCGGACATTGTTAAGATTGGCGTAATCCCAGTCTTTGGGAAGGCGGGGAGTGAGGTCAAAGGATTTGAGCCCGGTGGGACGGATGCCGAAAAGACCCTCGGTGAAGATGCGGCAATAGAGTCCGCTTTCAGCCGAAAGATGGCGCTGATCCCCTTCAGGCCACGCCTCGATAGCGTAAGGCACATGGTCGCCCAGCAGGCGGCGCTGCGAATAGCGCTTCAGGAAATCCATTCCCTTCTCAACCTCGCCGGCGGCGATGGTGCCGCGCAAAGCGTAGAGGGTCGAGCGGTCCCAGAAAGTTTCAGTTCCCGCTTGGGTGAGAAGTCCGTCATCAGTCCACAAGCGCGGAGAGAACAGCGCTTCGATAGTGCCCTTGGCGCGGTCATAGATTCCAACCGTGAGCGGCATGCATATCCAAGCGCGGAGCACGTCGTTGCCGTCATAGTAACGGTAGCAGTCGAAGCCCTCCACGTTATATCCGAAATGCTTTTCTATCGCGGCTCTCAACTCTTTAGCTTGCTTAGCGTATTTATTGAGCTGTGAAGCGGGTATGCCGAGCTCTTTTCCGAGATAACCTGCCGAAATGAGTGCGTCATAATAGAGCGTCGAGGTGCATAGGTTGGCGTCGCCCGCAGGGAAGCGGTTCTCAAGCTCGTCGGAGTTTGAAGCGACAACGCCCTTGTCATTCAGCTTGCGGTTGCAATATTCAAGACACCATTCAATGAGCGGCCACAATTCTTTCGCTTCCTCCTTATTGCCTCGGGCGAGCGCATAGCGCGCAGCTCCGTAGGCTATCATGGCGCCGTCGCCGCGGTCCTTAGCTCCGTGCCAGGTGCTCACGCCTTCCGAAATGATGGAGCTGGGGATGGGGCGATATTCATCGTTCATATATCGGGCGAAGTGACGGAATGCGTTCAGTGCCGACTGATTCCCTATCTCATAGCCAAGATAGGGGAAGAACGGATTGATGTACTCAGCCTGGTCATTAGCCCACACTGCGGCATAGTAAGCTTCGCCGCCGGGTCCGTGCATCAGTCCCCCTTTTGTGTTGTAGATGCTCTCCGCTCCGCGCAGTTTTGCGAATGCGAACATGGTGTTGAGCACGCTGTCGGGAGTCTCAAGCACGAGATTGTTCCACCACTGGTCGATGAGCGCCCTTCTGCCGCCACGCTCAGCGTCGGTGTTGATGCGGGTATAGGGAGCGTCGTTGATTTTCTGTCCCGAGAACACGGCGAAGAAATCAAGACTCTTTCCCGGCTCGATGGTGAAGAATCCGTTTTTGGAAAGCGAGCCTTCGATTTTATATGAGCCATATACGCCGGCTTCTTCAGGTGTGATGTATTTCACTTTCCAGTCGGGAATACGCATTGTCACGGGATGGTCCATATTGTTGGTGAAAGTGTACTCCTCGCAGTAGTAAGGCGAGTTGGGGGAGGGGTAGAGAACGCGTTTAAGCGAAATAGCGTCGTCAACCTTCTTGCGGCGGTGAACGGTGCTGAACGAGCTTTCCACCGTCATCACTCCGTCAAATCGTATATCCTTCACCTTTTCGTCGGTCAGAGTCAGGTCGTCGATAGTGACCATGCCGGGGATATCGGTGTTGAAACGCTGCTTCAAGTTGTTTTGAGTCTTGTTGGGTTTCATTCTCAACATCGGAAACACCAGGCTGCGGTTGAGCTGGAACGCGCCGTTGGCGTCAACGCCATAGCGAAGCACGACGGCAAGCTGCTGTCCGCCCATCTCCACATGGTCGGAGTGGGGGATGCGGTCATTGATTTCCCAAAGGATGGAGCCGTCCTTCTCAATTTTCCATCGGTCAGGGGTGTCGGCAAAAGTCGTAAATGCCGCCACAATTAGGATGCTTGCTGTTATAAATGATTTTATGTTCATGATTTATGATGGTTTAGTTTTTTGCTGAAAGGTGGAGCACCGCGCTGTCAAATTGCGATGCGAGCGGATTGCTGATGCCGTTTTCCATCCACTCCTTGCCGCTTTTCACTTGCTTCGGGAAGCGCGGTTTCATCCCTTTGGCAAGGCTCACTTCGGTGAGGGTGTAATTCTTGTCGGGGTCAAGTCCGTTAAGCTTTATGACGGGTGTGGCGCCGTCCTCGGTCTGATAAAGATACACCACTGCCGAATTCTTGTCGCCTGCTACATAGCTCATTGCGGCGAGCGGATTTTCGTAGGGCGACACGAGACGGTATAGGTCGCCGTGCATCACGAGCGGACGTAGCGTCTCCTTGTAGAGTTTAACCCCGTCGGCAATCTGTTCGCGTTCCTCTTTTGTTGCTTTGTCAAGGGCGAGATCCTGAANGNNAAANGCTCCGCTGAGCGCCACGTCGATCGCGAGCTTGAGATGGCGTTTCCCCATTCGGGTCACGTGAGCCGACATTGTGCTTGCCGGGAAGAAGTGTCCGAATCCCCATTGTATTTTTATGCGTCCCAGCGGGTCGGTGTTGTCACTCGGCCAGAAGGAATGGAAATATTTCATTGAGCCGAAGTCGATGCGTCCCGACCCTCCGGCGCAAAGCATCGCCATTACGTTGGGATAGTTTGTCGCAAATCGATCCATCAGTCGATACAGCGCCCAGTTGTAGTCAACGAGCAGATGGCTCTGTTCGTTCCGGGGCAGATAGGTTGAACCCGGCTGGGTGACGAAGCGATTGCAGTCNCACTTCACNTAGGCTANGTCGGGATTGGGTGAAAGCGTGTTTTTNAAAATGTTNCACTCATAGTTCTGAACCTCGGGGCGGGTAAGGTCAAGAATCTCCTGATGGCGTCCCAGGATGGGCTCGCGCTTCTGCTGGGTGATGATCCACNCGGGATGCTNGTTGTAAAGATTGCTGTTGGGGCTCACCATTTCAGGTTCGAGCCATATTCCGAAACCGATATTGCGCTTTGCAGCCTCCTTGGTGAGATAGGACAGTCCTCGGGGCAGCTTCTTGGTCGATACCTCCCAGTCGCCGAGACCGTGCTTATCGTCGTCGCGCGAGTATTCGCCGTTGCCAAACCACCCGTCGTCGAGCAGGAAGAGTTCGGCGCCGACCCCTGCCGCTCCGTCAAAGAGCGAGACAAGGCGGTTGTCGTCGAAGTCGCAGTGGGTAGCCTCCCAGTTGTTGAGGAGAACGGGACGGTCCTTCTGCGGGTCGCGGATCACGTAGTCTTTTGCCCAGCGATGGAACCGGCGTGAGGTTTCACCCTTTCCGTTCTTGCTGTAGGTCCACACTATCGCAGGAGTGGTGAACGTCGCGCCGCGTTCAAGATTGTACTGCGCGCCGAGCGGATTGATCCCCGTCAATACGCGCAGATTCTTATTCCAGTCCATGTCAAACGCCATCTGGAAGCTACCCGGCCATTTCAGCGAAGCGGCAAACACTTCGCCGTCATTTTCATGAGCCTCGTGATTGTAGGAGACAAGGAATGAAGGGATGCGATATTGATGGGCGCGGATGCCGAGTTTTGAGTCGATAATCTTCACTCCCTCGCCCAGCCGCTCCTCTTCGAGAGTTGCCTCGCGCTTGTAGCGTCCGTTGAACTGGGTGAGCCAGTAGGACGGCGCTTTCAGAATTGGGGATGCCGATGCGTAACGGTGAAGAGTCACCTTGCCGCCGCGCTCGTCATGACGGATGGTGTTCCATATTTCCATCATTCCCGCATTCTCGTAGCATTTCACATAAACGTCAACAAAGAATTTGTATTCGGGGTCCTGAAGGGAAATGACGGTTTGCTCCACGTCGTCCGATAGCTTTTCGGTCGTGTGCTTCACATAGTGAAGGTCAGTCGAGGTGTTACCGTCGGTATGGGTTGCCTGAATAGCCGGCTCGGTTATAACGCCGTTGCCGTAGGGGGGCAGGAATTCCTGCTCGCGTGACGGCATTTTCTCGGGAACGGCTACCTGCTTGTCGGCGTCACCGAAGTGGAGTTGGTAAAGACGATTGTCGTTGCCCACCATGAGGGTGAGCTTCAGGTCGCCGGCTTTTATGTCAAAAACCTCCTTGGCGACATCGCTTTGGGCGCAGATGGAGCTCCAGCCCAAAAGCATGGCGGTTAATATGCTTGTTATTTTTTTCATTGCAAGAAACTGTGGGAATGGTTAGATAGACATGAATTTCCAGGTAACTTCGTTGAAAGAATTAGGCTTCCCTTTTTGGGGCTTCGAGATAGTGCCTTTCATCTTGCCGTCTTTCTGGCGTTCAACCTTTATGTCGCGCCAGGTGTAGTCGNCGTTCTCGTAGTTGAAAGTCTCGCCGTCGTCGTCATAGAGGCGATAATTTCCGTCGGCTTTTCCGTAGTGGCGTATTTCGAGGTTCACTTTCTCGCCGGCTTTGGGGGCGTGGAGTCGCGGTTCCATCATGGGGATGATGCCGCCGTCCTTTACGAATACCGGGATGCGTTCAAGTCCTGGAGTGACTTCGATTTTTTCACCGTTGCCAACAAACTCGCCTGTATAGAAGTCATACCAGTCACCCTTGGGGAGCACTACCGAGCGGGTGGTTTGTCCCGCAAACATCGGAGCCACCAACAAGTATTCGCCAGCCATGTATTGATCCTTAATCTCTTTTGTCACCGCTTCGAGGTAGGGGTTGTCGTCAAGGCTCTTTTCCTTAACCTCTTTCACGACGGCTTTGTCGACATTGAAGCCGGGCTCAAGGTTCATCGCGCGGAAAGGAGGTATGCCGTCGTAATGGTAACGTGCAAATTCTGTGTACCAGTAAGGCATCATCTGCATGCGGAGCATGGAATATTCNTTAATCTGATCGGCAACGTCGGGGAATGACCAGGGTTTCGTTCCGCTCGACCATGCGTTGATCATCGCCATCGGGGAGAACACAACCGACTGGAAGCGGCGCAGCCACTCTTCGGAAGTTTTTGAACTGCGCACCTCGGGAGTCCAAAGCACTCCGCAGAAGCCTGAGTTGATGAGCGCGGTGATGAAATCCTGATGGCTGTAATAGTCATTGTAGATTACGTAGGGGAATGAGCTGCCGCCGGCGTTGGAGCCGCGCACAAGACCGAATGTGCGCTGATTGCGCTTTTTGAAGAGGTCGGAAGTGAGACGCTGCACCCACAGTCCGTAGGTTTGGCGCATCTGTTCCGCATCGAGTCCCGAGGGGAATGTTGCTACGTCGGGCCATAGGTAGTGGTCGTAACCGTCGATTTCGTCAACCTTGTAACCGCTCACTCCTATACCGAGGTGTTCCGTGTCAAACTTCTTTTGGAAAATGTCACGGGCTTTTTCGGTTCCGAAGTCGGGCACGATTCCACACCACACTGTGTGGGAGCCGCTGACAGGATACATTTCCGAGTAGATTTTGGAATCGGGCGACACGTAGGGATTGGTCCAGAGGTTTATGCGCACGTTGCGGTCGCGCATCTTGTTGATGAATCCCTCAGGATCGGGATAGCGCTCGCTGTCCCATTCAAATGTGCAGGGATATGCTTTGCTCTGCCATCCCGGTTCAAGCCCGATGAAATCCAGTGGATAGCCGTTCTGCTCGAAAGCGTCGGCTTCGGCGATAACCTCGTCGGCAGTGTAGCGGGTTTTTGTGCGCTGGGTGAATCCGAGTCCCCAGCGGGGAGGAAGATTTCCTCCGCCACACAGCAGGTTGTAACGACGCACTACATCCATCGGGGTGGGACCGGCNAAAAGATATATTTCGGCTCCTTCCGCAGGAACGAGCACTGAAACTGCGTCAGAGTAAGGACGCGATTGCCATGTCTTGTCGGTATTTCGGTCTTTCGCTTCGGGAGCGTTGGGGCTGTCCTTGCGCGCTCCAGAGCCGGCGTAGACCGAAAGGTAACGAGCCGAATTGATGAGCACTCCGTAGCCNTTGCTGGAAATGTAGAACGGAACCGGNGCGTGGGTGCGTCCATTGTCTTTGCCTCCGTAGTGATCCACNTGGAGGTTCAGGATTTTGCCGCGCTGATGGACGGTCTGGAAATTCAGNCCGAATCCATAGAGCTGCTCATTCTTTTCCAACGGGAATCTNAGNTGGGTCTTGCCGTTCACCACTTCGCCGACAATCTCAGGAGCTATCGATGGGATGTCTGTTTGGGGCAGTCTTGTGAAGCCCTCTTTGAGTGGAGTGGCATTAGCGACCCCCAGCAGTGAATAGTCTTCGGGAGTTCCTACGATACCTTTCCAAACTCCGGGTTCCACCTGCTGCCATTCAATTGCGGCATGAAGGTTTTGCTGTGCGCAGCCAAGCAGGGCTAACGCTGTTGCGATTGTTTTTAGTTTAGTAAATTTCATATAGCGTGATATTTTATTCCGATTCAGATAATAGCGGCGAAACCTCCGTTGCCGAGCAGCTTGACGGTCACTTTTCNGTCATCTGATTTGATTTCCTCATAGTCGAATGAATTGATGTCGTCGCCATCNTTTATGAGCGTGAAGGTCTTGCCTTTGCATTCTTCAGGGAGATCGAATGTTATTTCGCGTTCGCTGTCAACGCCGCTTATGCCTCCGATGAACCACTTGTCACCGCTTTTGCGAGCCACGATGGCGTGGTCGGAGGGATAGCCTGAGAGCAATAAGCTTTCATCCCAGGCTGCCGGAACCTCTTTCAGATAGTTCTTGGGTAGCTCGGGTAGCGCTTCATATCCTTCCTTGCGGTCGGCGAAGCACTGGAATCCCGATTCAAACACAGTGGCGAGAGCGAGTTGGTGAGCCATCGATGTGCGGCGGAACGCTTCTACACCCTGGCGTATTTTGTTGGAGAAGGTGACGGGGGTGTAATCCATCGATCCGACTACATTGCGGGTGAATGGCACTGTCGCATTGTGCTCGGCAGCGGCGTCACATCGCTGCTGTCTTCCTAAGGTCTCAGCGCCGCGTATAGCCTCGGTGGTCATGAGGTTGGGATAGGTGCGCTCGAAACCGCGCGGCAATGTCGCTCCGTGGAAGTCGACCATCAGATGATTAGCGGCGGCATCTTTCAGAATCTCGGGATAGAGGGCGATGATGCGCTGCTTGTCGGTGTCGAAAAAGTCGACTTTTATACCTTTCACTCCCATTTTGCTGATGCGTTCCATCTCGGCTTTGCGCAGTTCGGGATCGGACATCAGCCGGTGTTGAGGAGCGGATGACTCGTCTCTGCCTGAACCTGAGTGATACCATAGCCATATTCCCACTCCGTTTTTGTTGGCGTAGTCCACGACTCCCTCCACGCCTTTACCGTTCATCTTTTGCCATCCGGCATCGATGAGTGAGTATTCCCATCTCATGTCACGACACAGGTCGACGTATTTCAGCTGTTTTTCGTAGTCAAGTACTGACCGTCCTTCATACCACCAGCTCCATGCCGCGCGTCCCGGTTTGATCCATTCCGTGTCCTCCATTTCAGAAGCCGGGTTGAGGTGAGCCACCATCTGGGTGGTGAAAATCGTGTTGAGATCAGACCCTACGATGACAGCGCGCCACGGGGTGTACCAGGGGGTGACGCCGCGCGGTTCGGGATCGTCGGAGATTACCGGCTCCTCTTTTTCGGGGAAACGGATTCTATAGGCTCCGTCAGTGCCTGAATTGTCGACGTGGGTTGCGGGATAGGTTCCGTCGAGATAGGCTTCGGTGATCATCATCCATTTTCCGCCTGCCTCGAAAAGCATGGGGAATGCCCATCCTTTTTCATTGGGGGAGGGGGTGTTGATGGCGATGCCGTTTTGCGAATATTGCTCGTAGCTGGGTTTGTGGCGTTCGTTCCAGTCAAAGGGATGAATCCAAGCCTTTCCTTCGTCAGCCACCACAAATTCGGTCATTTCGCTTGTTATAACGCAGCTGTCGCCGGCTTCTTGGGGAAATCCGTAGCGGAATGCGGCGCCGTCGTCAAAGACTCTCACAATCAGCACGAAATCCTGAGCATCGTCATTTCCGAAAGTGATCGACATTTCTTCGCAGCGGTTGCGCGTAGAGAGTTTTTTGCCCGATTTCAATTCGTAGGGCTCGTCAATGCTACGGCGTTCGATGCTTTTGAACTTGGCGTTTTTACCATACTCGTGTCCGTTCATTGTCAATCCGAGCTTTGAGAAGTCGATGGCAAGTGAATCTTTGTATAGAATCCGGTAGCCGAGTTGGCTGTTTCCGTCGTCGGTCGACGTGTTCTGAGCGACAAATGTGATATTTCCGTCAGGGGATGATGCTTCCCATGTCGTGTTTTTCGGGCTGCAACCTGACAGGCATAGCGTAATCGCGCAAAATGAGCTGATTAGGGATGCTTTCATGTTGATTTATTTTTTTGTGAATTTTACTACATATCCGCCTCCGCCGCGCATAGATCCTGTGAGCGAGTCGGTGTTGCGGCAGAACACTCGTTCTTTCTTGATTGAGGCGCCGTCGCCGGGACGGTCTCTATAAACCGATCCTTCATACCAACATCCGTTGTTGAGGAAGTTGAGCGGGAACTGGATGGTTCTTTCCTGCTTGCCGTTGAGGACGGCGAGATACCAGGTGTCGCCTTTGCGGCGCGCGAATGCGGCGATTTCGCCAATCTCGCTTTGGGGCAGCACGATCGTTTCGTCCCATTCAGCCGGCATATCCTTGAACAGGTCGACAGCGGGATTGTCGAGAATGGACTGGGGATGGGCGCCAAAGAAGATTACCGAGGAGTTGAACACGAGTGCGGTGGCGATTTGATGGCACCAGGATGTTTCCAACCGGCGTTCGCCGAACACGACCGGAGTGTAGTCGCCGGCGCCGACGACAAAGCGGGTGAAGGGAAGGGTGACATTGTGGGTGGTCCACTCGAACTGGTGTTTGCCATACTCCAATCCGTGGATGCCTTCACGGCTCATTTCATTAGGCCAGGAGCGCACTTCGCCGGTAGGCTTATTGCTGCCGTGGATGTTGAGCATGAGTTTGTGTTCAGCCGCTTCTTTCAGGCAAGCCTGATACAAGNCCACAAATTCTTTCGATTCATGGGAAAACGCATCGAGCTTCAAGCCTGCAACGCCCAGTCTTTGGCAACGGTCGAAAAGCTCTTTTCGCTTTTTGGGGTCGCGGACATCTCTTCCATGTCGCCACAACCATATTTTCACGCCTTGCTTGTCGGAATAGTCGACGAGGTCTTTGATTTGCTCATCGGTCCACCGGTACCAGAAAGCGTCGACGGTGTTATATTCAAATCCCAGTTCTCCGGCAAGTCGGGAAAATTCCTTCATGCCTTCCAGCGAGCGTTCGCCTCCGTCAAGCCAGCACCACACTGAGCGTCCCGGCTTGATCCACTCGGTGTTGACTCCGGCAGAGAACAGCTTTTTGTCGGGGGCGGGTGAGAGGTTGGATATAAGGTCGGTGTTGACCAGCCCGTTCAAATCGTCGGAGATAATGACGCTTCTCCAAGGGGTAGCGATATCGCCCTTTATGGCGGCGGGAGCCGAGAGGCGTTGCGCTTCTTCAAGGCTGTAATCGTGGGCGAAGGGGTAGCCGGCGGGTTGGGCGTGTCCCAAGCGAGTGACGAGCCCTCGTTTACCGTCGGCTTGCAGTGACATGCCGGCATAATTTCTCAATGCCGCTTCCGAAATGCACAGATAACCGTTGTTGTCGGGCAGTTTTATGGTGACAGGGGGCGCCGCCCACTCTCCGTTTTGCACTTCGGAAACTTCTTTTTTCTGATGCACGCCTTCGTAGTGGGCATACATGTCGTGATACCACATATCGCTTCCTGCGGGAATGACGAAGGTGGTGGCTTCGTCGGGCACTCTACCGGCTGAGGGGTTGCCCGGAGCGAGGATGCGGAATGCGATTCCGTCATCATAGGCTCGCGCGTCGACAGTGAAGTCATTTCCTGACGCGCCTTTTACGCCAATAGTCATTCCGTTGGCTCGGTTTACAGCCTGAGAATGGGCGCCACGGGTCGCATAGGTTTCGTTGATGTTATAGTATTTAGGCTCCGAGAGGCTGCATTTGCCGGTAATTTCCTTTCCGTCAATGGAGAAGACTACGGGCGATTTTTCAATTACGGGCACTCCGTTTTTTACTGCGTCAAAATAGAGTTGTCCGTCATTGACTTGCCATTGAAATGTGATTTTTCCGTCAGGGCTTTTCAATGTAGGGACTTGCGCCAAGGCGCTGAAAGCGGCGCCTAAGCACAAGAATGAGAGCAGACCGGTTTTAGATAACTTCATTGGCTGTCGAGGGGGCTTTATTTGTATATTTCAACGTCGGCATCGTCACAGATGATTTCGGGACGAGCGTCGGGATTTTTGAGCTCGAATGTCACATTTTTCAATTTCAGACCTCTTGCATGGCGCGCCCATACTCCGTAGGCGGGGATTTTGGGACCGAAAGTTTTGACTTCGGGATACTGGTCGATTGCTTCTGGCACTTTGCTGAGTGCATCTTCAGGGGTTCCTGTTCCGAGCAGGCGGATGTTGATATTTTCCAATGTGAGATTGGTGATGTAGTGTCCCGGAATTCCGGTTATCAGGATTCCCGAAGGGGGAGTGAGCTGAGCCTTGTCGGCTGCGATAGCGTTCACGTTGCGGATGGTGACGTTTTCAAATGTTCCGACGGGCTGCTTGGTGTCCTCGTTTTTGCGAAACACGTTGAGACGCGCGCCAAGACGGAACAACATGGGGGTGCGTACTTCTTCCATCACGATATCGGAAATCTCGACATCGCGCAGATGGGCTCCATCGACTGAAAACAGTTTTATGCCGCCATTGCGGGTGTCGTAGATTTTGCAATTGCTGATGCGGATATTTTCAAANGGNGCCATCGACTCNGTGCCCATTTTTATGCCTGACTGGTTGGACTTGAGGAGCATGTCGGTGACGATGATGTCGCTGCACGCCATTTTGCTTGAAGTGGTCTTGAAGCAGAGCGCGTCGTCGCCGCTGATGATGTCGCAATGGCTGATGCGCACATGCTGGCAACCGTCAATGTCGATGCCGTCGTTGTGAGCCACGCCGAAACTGCGGATGGTGACATTTGAAATGTTGACATTGCGGCAGTGGAAATAATGGGAAGTCCAGGCACCGGCATAGCGGAGTGTCACCCCATCGACATTGACACCGTCGCATCTCACCATGCGCACGAGGAAGGGACGAAGCCCCCAGCGATCTTTTTCGGGACGGGTGTCCTCAAGAATGTGGCGCTCTTTAAGCGCGGAGCCTTGTCCGTCGATGGCTCCCTCGCCGGTCAGTCCGATGTTGCGGGCGTCGACAGCCACGAGCAACGCTCTGCCGACTTCGATTCCGAGCCCCTCGGTGAAGGGGTCGAGATTGTCGTAAGCCTTATAGTCGGTAGTGCCGAGGATGAGCGCGTCTTTTTCGAGTTGGAGAGTCACATTGTCCTTGAGCTGGATGGTGGCAGAAAGATAGGTCCCTTTGGGAACAATCACAGTGCCGCCGCCGGCTTTGTGACAGGCATCGATGGCTTTTTGGATAGCCGGCGATTCGAGTCGCTTGCCGTTGCCCTTGGCTCCGTAGTTGCGCACATTGAATGAGCGGTTTTGCGCTTCGATGCCCGATGTTAACGCAAGAAGCGCGCAGATGAAAACTGATAATATTTTTTTCATGGCTCGTCGTGCTATTTTATTTCAGAAAGTATTGAAAGCTCCTTGATGCGGTTGCTGCGGCGCCCCTGAATCTCGAGTTCGAGGGTGCTGTCACCCTTTTCAAGTTTCACCGGGAAGTAGAATTTTCCGGTCTTGGCGCCGGTTGTGGCGAGGAAGCCGAAGTTTTCAGTGATTTTCTTGCCGTTGATGTAGATGACTGCGGGCACGGGATCGCTGCCTTTGTAGGTGGCACAAAGGAAATAGTTGCCGGTTTCGGGAACCGATATTTTCCATGTCGCAGCGTTGCGGGCTTTTGAGCGTTCGCCTGAGAGGCTCATCCATCCTTCTTTGTCGACACCGAATGTTCCGCTAAGAGCGGCTGCCTTGGCGGGATAATTTTTCACTTTCTTGAATTTGCGGATTACGATGGGCTGCGCAGCGACGATTGAATCGCCTTTCTTTACCTGCAAGTCGAAGCGGGTGGTGTTTTTGACGGGGAGTGACATGGTGCCGTTCTTGTCGACAGGCTTGCCGTTGAGCAGGACTTCGTCGGCATTGGAGGTTTTCCAGTTGAGAGTTGCCTTGCCGTTGTCGTCGACAGCGAGACGGTCGGCATAGAAGGCTTCGATAGCTCCACGGTTAGCGTCGAGGGGCACGCGGAAGAGCTCGATTCCGTAACCGGTTCCGAGATTTCGGCTATACTGGCGGTCGTCGGGATTGTTCCAGTGTTCATGCACGCCAAGGCTTATCTGATCTTTGCCCACATAGTTGGTTTTGGATGGGGGATTGCCAATCATAGCGGCTTCGTGAAGGAAGTTGTCGGCATTGGCGGCGAGGGGCAGTTCGGAATGGATGAAGTCGAGCACGACCGATTCGATCGCCACCTGATCGGTAGATGCGAAGAAACTTGAAGTCCAGCCGTTGTTGAAGGGGGCACGTGAAAATTTCACGGCTTTTCCATTGTGTTTCGGGTTGACATACATTCCGTCGACTATATAAACGAGGGTGTTACCTCCAAGGCGTTCGTGAGCCATTAGGTCGACGATGCTGTTGTAGCTGGCCATTCCTCGCGCATGTGACCAGTCGCGGATAGAGTAGTGCAACGGGGGAACGTAGCCTATTGAACCGAAATGATTTTTTCCGGTGGAGGTGATTCCGGTTTGTCCCGCAGAGTCGCGCCACTTGTCGGTGGGCTGAGAGTGGCGTTTGAGCAATGCCATGTTGATCATGTAGTCGGCATCGTAGGCTGCGCGGGCGAGGCTCATGGCGCGCTCGTCGGTTATTTCCTGAGAGTATTTTATAGCATTGGGAACAAATCCTCCCCAGTTCTGATAAACAACATCGGGGTAGATTGCCTCAACGTAATCGTAGACAGCCGAGATTCCACGGCGCTGCGCGTCGTAGACGGTGATACATTCCTGAGGAACCCCCATGATGTCGACGAGCTGATGGAGCAGCGAGAGTACTGACTGAGGGGTGGCATCGACGATGTTGGTGCCGCCATTGTCGTTGAGATTTATCTTGATTGCTATTTTTTCACCTTTCTTATAGCCGGTGTAGCCCTTACCTTTTTTCTCGTTGAGGGTTTTGAAGAGCTCGTCCCAGGCGGCAGAGATTGTCGACTGATTGGTGAGGGCTATAATGGCTCCTTCCATCATGTCGTCGACACGTGATTGGCTGTTGTTGTCGGGGTCGGAGTATAATCCTGTTTTTCCATCCCAAGCGGCTGCTTTGGGGTCGAACGCCCACGCCACACGTCCCGGGTGGATTCCTTTAGCGACACCGACGGGTGTGTTGGGCTTATCGACCGGAGTGAATAGTCCCATGTCGGTGTTTTCGTCGGCTTGGCGGTAAGGTTGCTGAGAATAAGCCGGGGCAGCTGACAATGCGTATAGACCTATTATAGGATAGATAGCTTTTTTCAAATTAGCCATGAATGAGGCTTTAACATTAAAGGTATTTTCCATTGCGTAAAAATAAATATTCCGAAACAAAGGTATCACAATGGATATAAATATTTTTGCAGGATTATTCCAATTGCTTTTAGAATTGTGTCACCGTGAAGGGAATAAAAAAAGAGGGTGCCATTTCACAATGGCACCCTCTTGGAGGATTAATATACATAAATACACAGTTCTATATCGTCATGTTGAGAAAGGGGGAGGGTGTTATTCTCCGCGTTTCACATATATAAGTTCTATTCCTGAATCTTTTCCAAGATTGCGGCTATACTGCTTGTCGGTTTTATTGTTCCAATGGTCGAGAACGCCAAGGCTTGGCAATCCAGTTCCGTCGCGCTCGGGGTCGTAGAAGGTGTCTGAGAGGGGAGAGTCGGCAAGGGCGGCTTCCACGAGATACATGTCGCAGTAGTCGACATCAGCCATAGCGGGGAATTCGGAAGAGAGGAAGTCGATCCCCACGGCATCGATGGCGACTCCATCCTGAGATGCGAAGAGCGAACAAGGCCAGCTGTTGTTGAAGGGCTCCATTTTCCATTTTCCCGAGGGGGCGCCGTTGACATCTTTCGAGCCGTAGAGCCCATCGATGAGGAATAGCATGGTTTTCTGCCCGAGGTCCTTGTGTCCCATATAGTCGGTGAATGTCATGTAGCGCGGTTTGCCTCCACGGTCCTGATTGAAGTTGTTGTGCTGGTTCTTTCGGAAATTGCGGTCGATGTCGGTGGCTCCGTACCAGTTTTTGGCGCAGAGAGTGACCCCTTGTCCGCCATGTCCTTTCAAAAGGCACATATTGATGAGATAGTCGGCTTCGATGGCGCAGTCGGCGAGTCCGGTGGCAAGCCTGCCATTGTCGACCGAGTAGGGGATCGCGTCCTTGGTGTAGGTGGCTTTGGTTCTTCCTTCGCCGCCCTCGTTGTCCATGTAGACGATGTCGGGGAACTCGTCGTGGCACTTGTTGAAGAGGGCGTTGGTCATGAATCGGCTCGCATCGAAGATGGTGATCGCTTCCTGGGGGATGCCGGCATCGTTTACAAGGCTGCGCAGGAGCGCGAGGGTGACATGGGGCGAGGCGTTGAGCTGCTCGTTGTCGTCATAGACGAAGGTGTTGTTCATGTTGGCTTTTATCGCTATTTTCTCGCCTTTGCGATAGCCTCGGTTGCCACGGTTGTTGCGGGCGTTGAAGTCGGTGAAGAGTGCTTTCCATGCCTTTGCCGGCTTTTTTTCGCCGGTGAGCGAGGTTATGGCTGTGTTCACGAGCCAGTCGGCGGCTTGCTGGTCGTTCCAGCGGTCCTCATACCAACGTCCGTCGCCTTTCTCCCAAGTGGCGGCGCCGGGAGCATGAGCCCAAGCGACACGACCAGGATGGATGCCCCTTGCCACGCCGACAGGATTGTTTTTCCCCCAAGCCATGCGTGGCTCGGCTTGCTGAGCGTTCAAGGCGGTGGAGGAGCAGATTAGAGCGGAGAGAGAGAAGAGTGCGGTTTTTAGAATGTTGCGCATTATGGAGATGGGATTATAGTTCATTGATGTTGTTGCTTCTCACGTTGAAAACCGGCTTTTTGTCGGTTATGCCGGGAGCGACGGTGAGTCGGATTATTTCGGCGCCCTGCACGTCGTCCATGTAGACAGGGTGTCGCCCGTCGGGCTTCTCGGCGTTGAGGGAGCAGTCGTTGAGGGCTGCGTTTTCGACATGGCGGAACCAGAAGCCGAATGCGGGTTGAATCTTGAGGTCGCCCACATTGTAGCGTCCTACGCCGATTTCCGGGGGAAAGGCTTGGGCATCCTCTTCGGGGTGTCCGCCTTTCATGACCATATTCACGTCGTTGAAGCAGATGTTGGTGATGTAGCCGGTGTGACGACCGTCGGGCATCCTGAAGTCTTTCCTGCCCGAGGTGATGTTTTCAGGATCGGGCAACTTGAAGCCTGCGATGATTGCGGCGGCTTCGTTCTGACTTCCGTCGTAGGGTTTCCATCGTCCTCCCCGGAATGAGCTTCCGCCGTAGACTTCGCTGATGTCGACCCCATTGATGAAGATGTTTTCCACTTTTCCGATGTTGGAATTGGTGACGAGGAGCTCTTTGCGCTCGTTGCCGTTTTCATTGAAAGTGAACATCTCGACATCGGCGCCGAGGACACGGCCGCGGTTGGAGATTGAGATGAAGAAGGGGGCGCGGGTGCGCTTCATCACCGAGCGGGAGTGGATGGAACCGGTCTTGCCGCTGTTGAGGTATACGTTTTTGACATGGGCGCCGTCGTTAGTCGAAATTGAGAAGCCGGCTTTGTTGGCTCCAAGCACATAGATGTTGTCGACATAGAGGTCCTGGATGTCGTCGGCAGTCTCGGATCCGATCTGGAAGAGATTGCAGTTGGTGTCACCGACGATGTTTCTCACCCAGTAGCCTGAAACCGGGCGGGTGAATCCGAGCGAGCAGTCGGATCCGGGCTTGACGATGTCGTCGGAACTTACCTTGGAGTAGATGTTATGGACCTTGACATCGTTGCAAGCCATGAAGTCGTAGATGTCGCGGGCGTTTTTGGTGTCGTGCTTGCCGAAATAGGTGTCGTGTACGTAAATGCCATCGGTTCCGGTGGCGAGCAGAACGAAGTGACCGCCCTGGTCGATGTGGAGCATGTGGCTGTCGGAGTAGTCGGGTTGACGGGGAGTGATGGAGTCGTTGAAGTAATAGGGCATGTCGAGGGCTTCGTCATACCACATTTCGCGCCCGGTTTCGTAGCCGCCTATCTCGATGTCTTTGCAGAGCTTGAAGGTGAACATCTTGTCGCACCGTTTTTCGGGCTCGTTGTTCATGACCCTGTCGGTGGTGACGATGTTGCCGTTGCCGGTAATGCGTCCCGAGCCGATGATCTTTACATTTTCAATGCGCTCGCCGAAGAACATGGTGTTGTGGAAAAATGTGTGTCCCACATCCTGCTTGGTGAGATAGTTTTCGGGGTCTTTGTAGGGGCGCGGGTCGGTTGGGGAGAGTCCTGAGCGATAGGCGCGGTCGCTGAACCAGGTGGGTTCGGGCGCGTCGGCTCCGGGGAGTGCCTGAATGACGGCGCCGCTGTCGACGTGGAGCCACACATTGCTCTTGAGGTGGACGGTGCGGACGGGGTAGACTCCTGCAGGGAAGTTGATGGTTCCGCCGCCGTAGCCGTTGACCATGGTGATGAGGTCGTTTATCTTGTCGGTGTCGTCGGTCGAGCCGTCGCCTTTCACTCCGTAGTCCTTGGCGTTCCACATTCCGGAGCGGAACCAGACGATGTTGGAGTCGCCTTTGCGCTTGCCGTCGGCTACGTTGAGCTTGAAGGCGTAGAGTTTATCGGGCTCAAGGCGGTTTATCATCAACTCGCCGATTTCAACATCGGGCTGATTGGGGGCTTTGACCCATGTTTTTCCGCCGTCGGAGGATAACATGGGGGTGATGTCGGCGCCAAGAACGGGTGTCCATTCAAAAGATGTCCAGCGATAGTCCTGGTCGGGGCGGCAAGTGGCTCGACGGAGCGGCACACGGGTGAAGTCGGAAATGGTGTACTGTCCTTTCAAAGTGGCAGTTACTACGGGGCTCGCCTGCACTTTGGGTTCGGCAGCGGTGTAGGATGCTGAAAAGAGATAGTCTTTCGCATCGGCGATTTTCACTCCTTTTATTTTTAGGCGGATGTCGATGCCGTTGAAGGGGCGAAGGTCGATGGCTGACAGGCGAAGGCGGGAGGTCCCGTCGGGGAGACGGGTGATGTCGGCGTCGCCTACGCGCTTGTAGGAATAATTTGTGCCGGTTTTTCCGATTGATTGCTTGGGAAGGTCACGGAGAACGGTTTCGCCGCGGCCGATGACGTTGACGGTAGTGTTGTCAAGGGTGATGTCGATGCCCTTGGGGATGATGAAGTCGACGGTAGTCATGGGGGAGCGCTGTCC
>WFLX010376408.1_pt1 | contig 18396 bp, 15 predicted proteins | sample 4967041 | NCBI WGS metagenome assembly WFLX01 (sample SAMN12857096, study PRJNA449069) | gut metagenome | isolation source: stool from male and female vole | host: Microtus ochrogaster | place: USA:Florida | collected 2017
TAATCGGGACTAATCATGATTAATCTTGACCAATCTCGATTAATCTTGGCTAATTTCGATTCGATGGATGGCGGGGGATGGGTTGCCTCGGGGAAAATAATTTATTATCGGCCAAAGTTTTCGGGTGCGGGCAATAAATGAGCAGAGGGGCCGTTAATATAATGAGTTCCTTTGTGAACGCCGCTTTTGATATTATAATGCAGATGAAAAGATACATTCTCCCTACCCTCGCAGGGTTGGCCGTGGCTCTGGGTATGAACGCCCAGGCGGTCGACCCTGTGCTCATGACGGTCGATTCCAAACCGGTTCATGTGAGCGAATTTGAGTACCTCTACAACAAGAACAATGCCCAGCAACAGCAGCCTCAGACGCTGGATGAGTATCTGGACATGTTCGTTGTCTACAAGCTGAAGGTAGCCGACGCCGAAGCCGCCGGCCTCCAGGATTCGCCCGAGTTCCGGGATGAGTTCGCCACCTTCCGCCGCGACCTCTCCAAGCCCTACTTCCGCGACCAGGCAGTTGAGGACTCGCTGGTGAACCTGGCCTATTCCCACCGCCAGAAGGACGTCTACGTGAGCCACATCATGCTCCCCCACGATGCCGCCGGTAAGGCTACGGCCGACTCCCTGCGTGCCGAAATCATTGCCGGCACCATCACCTTCGAGGACGCCGCACGCCGCTTCTCCGTGGACCGCTACTCGGCCGAGCGGGGCGGAATGATGGGCCTGGTTATGCCCGACCGCTTCCCCTGGGCCTTCGAGGAGGCATCCTACAACACGCCGGTGGGCAGCATTTCCGAAGTGGTGAACTCGGGCCTCGGCTTCCACATCGTGCGTCCGGAGAGCGTGAACCCGGCTGCCGGTGAGGTCAATGCATCGCACATCCTGATTATGACCCGCGGCAAGGACGAGGCCGGTGTAGCTGCCGCCAAGGCGCGCATCGACTCCCTCTACGCCGTTGTCATGGCCGGGGGCGACTTTGCCGAGCTGGCCAAGAAATACTCCGAGGACCCCGGCTCCGCTTCCAAGGGCGGCAACTTAGGCTACTTCGGCCACGGCCAGATGGTGAGCGAGTTCGACTCCGCCGCCTTCGCCCTGCGCGACGGCGAAGTGTCCAAGCCCGTAAAGACCGCCTTCGGCTACCATATCCTGCGCCGCAACGCCCATCGCGGCATCGAACCCCTCGAGAAGCTGCGCCCGGAAATCCTCCAGGCCATGAACAACGACAGCCGCGCGTCGATGCCCGTGCGCGCGGTGGTGGACCGTATCTTTGCCACCTTCGACGCCAAGGTAAACCCCGAAACCTTCGAGGCCGTCAGTGAGGCTATAGCTGCCAACGGGGGCGTGTACGATGCTACCGTGGCCGGCGCGCTCGCTTCCCGCGGGCTGAAGGCCGCCACCTTTGCCGACCGCGCCATCATGCTTACCGACGTCATGGCAGCCCTTTCGCCCGAAGCCGTGCCCGACGGTGAGGATGCCTCTGCGATGCTCCGGGCCATGGCCAAAAGCATGCTTGAGGAGCAGGTGCTGGACTACGAGCGCGATGCACTCTACAACACCAGCACCGACTACCGCAACCTCGTCGACGAGTACCGCGACGGCATCCTGCTCTACGAAATCTCCAACCGCAACGTGTGGAACCGCGCATCCAAGGACACTGAAGGGCTGAACGAATTCTTCCGCCGCAACATCGAACGCTACCGTTGGGATGAGCCGCGCTACAAGGCCTTCGTGATTTTCGCGCCCAACGACTCCGTGCTCAACCTCGCCGAGGCTTATGCCAATACCCTCGAATTCACCGACCCCGCCGATTTCTCCAAGCAGATGCGCAAACGTTTCGGCCGCGACGTGAAGATTGAGCGCATCGTGGCCGCCAAGGGCGAAAACAAGATTACCGATTACCTCGGCTTCGGCGGTCCGAAACCCTCCAAGGACGCCATGTCGCGCTGGCCGTCGTACGTAGCCTTCCGCGGCAAGTATATCAGTGAGGCCGAAGAGCCCGCCGATGTGCGCGGCGCCGCCGTCACCGACTATCAGGCCGAACTTGAGCAGCAGTGGATCAACCGTCTGCGCAAGGAACACAAGGTGAAAATCAACCAGAAGGTGTTCAAAGCCGTAAAGGAAAAGAATAAGTAAATGAACATCCGCAACCTCATCCTCGCCCTTGGCGCAGCGGCGGCCCTTGCCTCCTGCGCCAAGGGCGAACCTGCATCGGTGCCGTCCGACGCCATAGCCAGCATCGACAACGAGTTCCTGCGCATGAGCCAGGTGCGCGCCCAGATGCCCGGCGGCCTCAGTGCCGACGACTCCGCCAAGTTCGTGCAGGCCTACTGCCAGAAGTGGATCGACGACCGCCTGATTCTGCGCGTGGCCTCCAAGGAGGTGGACATGACCGAAATCGACCGCCTCGTGGAGGAGTACCGCCGCGAGCTCATAAGCAGCGAGTACCGCCGCCAGATGGCCCGCCATGCCGATACGGGCGTGTTCAGCGACGACTCCCTGATGGCCTACTACGAATCCCACAGGAAGGACTTCGTGCTGGACCGCCCACTGGTGAAAGGTGTCTACCTCAAGTTGCCGGACAAGGCCGAGCATATAGCCGAAATCAAGAAACTCTACAACTCAACGCGGCCGCAGGACATGGACAAGCTGGAAAAGGCGGCCCTGGGCTCGGCCATCCATTACGACTATTTCCGCGACCGTTGGGTTGACTGGGAACAGATAGAATCGAAGATTCCCTACGAGTTTCCCGGCGGCAGTGCGGCCTTCCTGCATGCCGGCAAGCCGTTGAATATCAGCAACGGAGGCTTTACCTACCTCCTCTCGGTGAGCGAGTCCATTCCGGCCGGAGAAGTCATGCCCTTCGAAGCCGCCAAGCCCCTGATCCGCGAGCGACTCCTGTCGCAGCTACGCCGCAGCTACAACAACGAGCTGATGAAAACCATCTACGACCGCTCCCTCAAAAAAGGCGTCCTGGTGCTGTACCAGTAACAGAACAACTTCGCCGACATGATTTTTACACCCTTTAGGGTATAAAATCTACGTCGGCGAAGTTTTTTATACCCTTAATGGTATAAAATCAGTAAATTTGCTTATCTTTGCACCCAAAAGGGTATAAAATGACCGAATTAAGCAAATATATCAAGGAGAAACGCAGGACTTACGGCCTGACGCAGGTCGACCTGGCGCAGAAGTCGGGCGTTGGCCTTCGGTTCGTGCGCGAGCTGGAGCAGGGGAAGCTGACGCTGCGACTGGACAAAGTGAATCAAGTGCTGGCCCTCTTCGGCGCTCATATGGCTCCTGCGCAGAAGCCAAGATAAATTCAATTCTGACGATAATGAAGCAGGCCAGAGTATATGTGAATTCAAAATTAGCCGGAAGGTTAAAAGAGGACGCCGCCGGCTATGAGTTCAGCTACGATTCGGNGTATCTGAACTCCGGCGATGCGCGCGCAGTGAGTTTAANGTTGCCATTAGCGCCAACGNCCTATNGCGACAAAGTGCTTTTTCCCTTTTTCGACGGCCTTATTCCTGAAGGGTGGTTGCTTGATATTGCCGAAAAGAGTTGGAAGATTTCGGCACGCGACCGTTTTTCGCTCCTATTGGCGTGCTGCAAGGATTGCATAGGAAATGTGAGTGTTGTTCCGGTAGAAGAAAGCGAGGTGGGTGATGAGTAAATGTTTGTACTGCTACAAAGAATTAGCTGATGGTGAATTGGATTACCACAAGAACTGTGCGCGGAAAATTTTTGAAACCACCGCGGTGCCGGCGCTCCCCTATACCCGAACTGATATAAAAGAGTTAGCGCGGGAAATTGTGGCAGCCAGTACGACAGTGACCGGCGTACAGGCTAAACTGTCGCTCGACATTTCGCGAGGTTCCGCAAACGAGCCCCGGCGTTTTACTATTGTCGGCCTCTGGGGAAGATTCATTCTAAAGCCGCAGACCGACAGCTTTGAGAGTCTTCCTGAAAATGAGGATTTGGTGATGCATTTAGCAGAAGCTGCCTCAATTCAGACAGTGCCGCATTCCCTTATAAGGTTTGCCGATGGGGAGCTCTGCTACATCACCCGAAGGGTCGACCGCAAACGAGCAGGCGAAAAAATTGCCATGGAGGATATGTGCCAGCTGTCAGAGAGGTTGACCGAATATAAGTACAAAGGTTCCTATGAGCAAATAGCCAAAATCATCGGCAAATACTCATCGGCACCACTGCTGGATATAGTGAACTTTTGGGAAATTGTGGTTTTCTCCTGGCTAACGGGCAACGCCGATATGCATCTTAAGAACTTTTCGCTTTTTCAGCCTGACGAAGGGTATAGGCTGAGTCCTGCCTACGACCTTCTGTCAACTTCCATCGTAATGCCTCAAGACAAGGAAGAATTGGCTCTCCACCTCAATGGCAAAAAGAACAAGATAAAGCGCAGCGACTTTGTTAAAGTAATGATGGAGAGTGGGATGGATGAAAAATCGATAGAAAAGCTTTTCAAGAAGTTTGCCAAGGCCCTGCCTAAATGGGAGGAAATCATAAAGCAGTCGTTCCTTCCGGAGAAAAAACAAATTGAGCTTCAAGAATTGATTACCCGCATGGCTACCCGTCTGATGCTACTTGCACCTGAGGCGTAGGGACGCGTCATCATCGAGATTAAGATTAATTCATGAAAGGACTTTAAGAAGGTCTTTGGTTCGCCTGGTGGAAAGCAAGCGGTCACGACATCGCCTCTTCGAGTCTCTATGTTAGGTAGGCATTAACAACCTCAGGCTCTGCTTTGCTACACCTGGGGTTAATCACAACAACGCTCATCCGGAGCTAATGCTTCTGAGAAGTCTGTACATAAATAAGGACGCTCCGAACGAGCGTCCCTACTTTATTGATACACAGAGTGTTGCTCTTTGATTTATCGAGATTAATCCCGATGATATTTTACGACCGGGGAGCTTTTGGTTACCAGGNGAGNGGGAAGCGTTCGATGTCTTNTTCGATGAGGTTGGNGCCGGACTGGACTTNGATGAAGGTAAGGGGTGTGACGGCACGGAGGGCGTGCTTCTGGCCTTTGGGGATGAAGACGGTGTCGCCCCGGCGGACTGGCCGGCGCACGTCGTCGAGCACAATCTCCCCTTCGCCGTCGATGAAGGTCCACACCTCGTCGCGGCAGCTGTGGCGCTGGTAGCTCAGGGCACATCCGGGGTTGACAATGAGCTGCTTGGTGAGGGCTGCGAAGCCGTCGGGGTAGGTGACGCGGTCGATGACCTTGTAGGTGCCCCAGCGGCGCTCCTCGTACATTGGTCGGCTGTGGAGCGTGGGCACGAAGCGCTTCATGTCCTCGCTGCGGCTCTTCTCGGTGACGAGGATGCCGTCGGGCGAAGCGGCTATGACCAGGTTCTGCGTGCCGATGCACATCACGGGGATGTCCAGCTCGTTGATGATGTGGGTGTTGATCTGGGTGCCGTCGGTGAGCACGTTTCCGTAGGTCTGGTGGCGGAGCTCGTCGGTGAGCGTGTTCCACGTGCCGAGGTCTTTCCACTGCCCGTAGAAGGGTATAACTGCCAGGGAGTCAGCCTTTTCAGCTACCTCGTAGTCGAAACTGGTGATGGGGTAGTCCTCGTAGCGGCTGCGGATTGTGGCAAAGGAGTCGCCGTCGACATAGCCTCGCGCGAGGGTGGTCATATATCCGAGGCGGAAGGCGAACACGCCGCTGTTCCACAGGGCGCCGTCCTCGATAAGGGCTGCGGCGCTGGCCACGTCGGGCTTTTCGACGAATTTTTTCACCGGCACCACGCCATGGCCGCCGCCGCTGCGGTCGGGGAGGATGTAGCCGTACTTTGTGGAGGGGAAAATGGGGTTGATGCCCATCAGCAGCATATCGGCGGAGCCTTTGGCAACCTCGGCGGCCATCTTGCCGATGGTCTGGAAATAGCCGGCGCCGGTGAAAGCGTCGCACGGCATCACGACCACGGGTTCGTCGGGCGCACAGCCCTTTTCGCGTGCCAGGAACTCGCATGCCAGGCAAATGGCGGGGAAGGTGTGGCGGCGTTCGGGCTCGGTGACGATGCTTACGTGGTCGCCGATCTGGGAGAGGATGGCGTCGCGCTGGAGGGCGCCGGTGGCTATGGTAATGTCGGCCTCAAGGCCTGCTTCGGCNATTTGGCGCACNACGCGCATAATCATCGACTCGCGTTCCTCGCTGCCCTCGGTGGGGAGCAGGCGCAGGAACTGCTTGGAGCGGGCGTCGTTGCTCAGNGGCCACAGGCGTGAGCCGGAACCGCCGGAGAGAATCACTATCTGCATATCTTTTAGCGCTCGGCGCGCATGGGATTGTTTAGAAAATCGTCATAGGCCAGGGCGATGCCGGCCTCGAGCTCGGTGGAATAGGTCCAGCCCAGGGCTGNGGCTTTGCTCACATCGAGGAGCTTGCGCGGGGTGCCGTTGGGCTTGGAAGTGTCCCACTCGATGACTCCGCGGTAGCCNACAACACGTGCNACAGTTTCGGACAACTCCTTGATGGTTAGCTCCTTTCCGGTGCCCGCATTTACGGTTTCGTTGCCGGAGTAGTTGTTCATCAGGAACACGCAGAGGTTGGCCAGGTCGTCGACATAGAGGAACTCGCGCAAGGGGGAGCCGTCGCCCCAGCATACGACCTTCTCCGCCCCGGCGAGTTTGGCTTCGTGGAAGCGGCGGATAAGCGCCGGAAGCACGTGGGAGTGGCTCGGATGGTAGTTGTCGTTGGGGCCGTAGAGGTTGGTCGGCATCACGGATATGAAGTCCGTGCCATACTGACGGTTAAGGTACTCGCAGTATTTGAGGCCGGAGATTTTTGCCAGGGCATAAGCTTCGTTAGTGTGCTCGAGCGAGCCCGTGAGCAGACAGCTCTCGCGCATGGGTTGCTCGGCCAGGCGGGGGTATATGCAGCTGGAGCCGAGGAATTCAAGCTTGCGGCAACCGTTGCGCCAGGCGGCGTTGATGACGTTCATTTCCAGCATCATGTTCTGGTACATGAAGTCGGCCGGAGCTTCGTTATTGGCCACTATGCCTCCCACCTTTGCCGCCGCAAGGAACACATACTCAGGGGCTTCGGCTTTGAAGAATGCGTCGACGGCGCGCTGGTCGGTAAGGTCGAGGTCGGCGTGGGTGCGGGTGATGATGTTGGTGTAGCCCTGGCGGAGGAGTTCGCGCACAATGGCCGAACCTACCATGCCACGGTGGCCCGCAACATATATCTTGGAGTCTTTTTCCATCAGCGTACGATGCCTTTTTCGAGATATTCTTCGAGGTTGACGCGCACCTGGTCGCCGGCGCGCTCCACGGCCACCTTGGCCATGTCGCTGTCCACCATCAGGTTCACCAGCTGCTCGAAGGAGGTTTTCTTGGGGTTCCAGCCCAGGCGCTCCTTGGCCTTGGTGGGGTCGCCCAGGAGGTTCACCACGTCGGTGGGGCGGTAGAAATCCTTGGATACTTCCACCAGCACCTTGCCCGTCTTGACGTCGATGCCCTTCTCGTCGGCTCCTTCGCCTTCGAAGCGGAGTTCGATGCCGGCGCGTCGGAAGGCATAGAGGCAGAACTCGCGCACGGAGTGCTGCTCGCCGGTGGCGATNACNNAGTCNTCNGGNTNGNNNTGCTGNAGNATNAGCCACATGCACTCNACGTAGTCNNNGGCGTAGCCCCAGTCGCGNAGGNNGGAGAGGTTGCCNAGATAGAGNTTNTCNTGNNNNCCCTGGGCTATGCGNGCGGCNGCGAGNGTGATTTTGCGNGTNACGAAGGTTTCGCCGCGGCGCTCGCTCTCGTGGTTAAACAGGATGCCCGAGCAGGCGTACATGTTATATGCCTCGCGGTACTCCTTCACAATCCAGAAGCCGTAGAGCTTGGCCACGGCATAGGGAGAGTAGGGATGGAAGGGCGTCTCCTCATTTTGCGGCACCTGCTCCACCTTTCCGTAGAGCTCCGATGTCGAGGCCTGGTAGAAGCGGCAGGTCTTTTCAAGACCGCACTGGCGGATGCCCTCAAGGATGCGGAGCACGCCTACGGCGTCGACGTTGGCGGTGTACTCGGGCGTGTCGAACGACACCTGCACGTGGCTCTGTGCCGCCAGGTTGTAGACCTCGTCGGGGCGCACCAGGTTGAGGACCTTGATGACGCTGAGCGAGTCGCCCAGGTCGGCATAATGGAGGTGGAAGTTGGGGCGCCCTTCGAGGTGGGCGATGCGCTCGCGGTAGTCCACCGACGAGCGGCGGATTGTTCCGTGCACGTCGTAGCCTTTTTCGAGCAGCAGCTCAGCCAGATAGGAGCCGTCCTGGCCGGTGATGCCGGTGATGAGGGCTGTTTTCATATCTCAGGCAATGTCAAATCCGGCGGCGCGTACGGCGGCCACTACGTCTTCGTCCTTAGGCGTGCCTTCGACGGTGGCGATGCCTGTGGAGAGGTTCACCGACACTTGCTCAACGCCGTCGACTCCGCTGATGCTTTTGGTGACGGTGGCCTGGCAGTGGGGGCAGTTCATGCCGGAAATCTTATATTCTTTAGTCATATTTTCGGTGTTTATGCGGTTAGGTAAGTGATTCTTAATGAAGGTGTAAAGCAGCAGTGCAACCAGGATTGCGGAGCATATCGAGGGGAAGATATCGAAGCCGCCGCCATGGTGTGCACATCCGGCGTGGGTGTGGGCAAAGGTGAACCACGACGCCGGCAGCAGGTAGTCGATTGCCAGGCCGAAGGCCAGCGCGCCGGCGATGATGGATATGAGGTAAACCACGGCCGCTTTGCGGCCCATCTCACGCGAAATCAGCGTGAAGGATGCAAAGTTAGCCGCCGGACCGGCCATCAGGAGCACCAGTGCCGTGCCGGGGGATAAGCCCTTGAGCATGAGCGACATGGCGATGGGTATGGAGCCGGTGGCGCAGACGTACATCGGGATGGCTATCAGCAGCACGGCAATCATCGACACGATGGGCCAGCTGCCCAGGAACGAAAAGAAGTCGGCCGGCACGTAGACCGTGATCAGGGCCGCGATGATGAGTCCTATCACGAGCCACCCGCCGATGCTGCCGACGAGGTCGATGTAGCCGTAGCGCAGGGCGGCCTTGCATTTGTTCCAAAAGCCGCGGGGAGCGTCGTCCTCCTCGGCCACGACTGCGCAGGCCTCGGCGGCGGGGGCGTCTTCGTCGGTTTCGGTGCGGCCCACGGCTACGCCTCCGAACACCGACGTCACCAGTGCCGCCACGGGGCGGATCACGGCGAAGGCCGGGCCCAGCAGCGACCATGTGGCCGCGATGCTGTCAACGCCTGTCTGAGGCGTAGAGATGAGGAAGGAGGTCGAGGCGGCGCGTGAGGCCCCGTTGCGGCGCATGGCTATGGCCGTGGGAAGCACGCCGCACGAGCACAGCGGCAGCGGAACGCCGATGGCGGCGGAGGTCACCACCGACTTCCAACCTTTGCCCGACAGATGGCGGGCGAAAGTGCGACGCGACACAAACGCGTGCATGATTCCTGCAATCAGGAACCCCAGCAGCACGTAGGGCGACATCTCGTTGAGAATATTGAGAAGTGAATATATTAATTCCATTATTACCCGATAATTTTTCAATACAAAGATACACATTCCCTTGCACCTTTGCAAATTCAGTTCCTTAAATAACGTTGCACAGGCCAAAAAAATCGCGCAAAACACTGCCGTCGTCTTGTCGAACGCCGGAGTTATTGTGATTTATCGAGATTANTCNNGATGCGTNATGATAAATCNCGATTAGTCAAGAGAGCTGACCCGAGGATGACTCCGTTGGAAAAAATGGCAAAAAAGTGGGAGGCCGTTTGGTTTAGTTGGGATATTGAAGTATATTTGCATTTCAATACCAATCGCACGATTTCTCAATGGAAAATTTCGATATCAACCGCTACGGCGCATCCATCCTCGGAGGCATCTCCATAGGCATCGCCGGCACGGTCTACCTCAAGGTTGGAGGCGTGGTTGGAGCCTGTATGTTTGGTTTCGGTCTTCTGGCCATCATCGCCTCCGGCTTTAATCTCTTCACCGGCAAAGCCCAGTTCGTATGGGGCCGTCAAGGGCTGTGGTGGCTCTTCGCAATCCTGTTAGGCAACCTGTTGGGCACCGGGCTGGTGGGAACGCTTATGGCCCCGGCCGTGGGCGAAGCCGCCCAGACCATCATTGACCTGCGCGTGGCCACCGGCTGGTGGAAGTGCTGCCTGCTGTCCATTCCCTGCGGTTTCATCATGACCGCCGCCGTCCAGGCCGCGCACAAGAGTAACTTCTGGGTGCTCCTGTTGGGTGTGCCCACTTTTATCCTCTGCGGATTTCCCCACTGCATCGCCGATGCATTCTACTTCTGGGCCGCGCCCGAGCCCGGGGCCTTCGTGCTTCAGTGTTACATTCCTATCGTCCTCGGAAACTATGTAGGCTGTAATCTTTACCGCCTCGCAAAATGGGAGAGCAAGTCAATAACAGCCGAATAGCCGGAAACGCCATTGCGCTGACGCTGCGCATGATTCTGGTCACCATCGTGGGGCTTTACACCTCCCGCGTGGTGCTCAACGTGCTGGGCGACTCGGACTACGGTATCTGGGGCGTGGTCGGCGGCGTGGTGGCCATGGCTTCGTTCCTGAACACCGCTATGGCCGGGGCCACTTCGCGATTCATCACCTTCGCCCTGGGCAAGGATGACATCGAACGCGTCCGCGACACCTTCTCCACATCCCTGATGGTCCACATGGCCATCGCCGCCGTGGTGGCCGTGCTGGCCGAAACGCTCGGCCTATGGTTCCTCAACAACAAGATGAACTTCCCCGCCGACCGCATGTTCGCCGTCAACGTCCTCTATCAGCTCACGGTTGTATCGATGGTGGTCACTTTCACGCAAGTGCCTTACACAGCGGAAATTATCGCCCACGAAAAAATGAAGGTCTATGCCTACATGGAGAGCATGGCCGTGGTGCTCAAGCTCGCCATAGTGTTCCTGCTCCTGCTGGCCGACACCGACCGCCTCATCCTCTACGCCGTCCTCTCCTGCCTGCTGAACCTGCTCCTGGCGGGCATCTACCGCATCTACTGCATCCGCCACTTCCCCGAGGCGCGCTTTTCGTGGCAGTGGAACCGGGGCGTCTTCGGCGAGATGGCGCGCTTCTGCATGTACGACCTCTACGGCCACATGGGCGTAATAGCCCAGCAGCAGGGCACGCCGATTCTGCTGAACATGTTCTTCGGCGTCATAGCCAACGCCGCATTCACGCTGGCCTTTACCGTCCAGAACTCCATCATGGGCTTCACCAACGCCGTCAGCCAGGCCTTCCGCCCGCAAATCATCAAGCAGTACGCCGGGGCCGACTACGCCGCCATGGGTACGCTTATGGGACGTTCGGTGCAGTTCACGATGCTCGTGTTTGCAATCGTGGCCATTCCGATGATGATTGAAACGCCACGCGTCATGTGGCTGTGGCTCGGGCAGATACCGGANTTTTCCGTCGNCTTCATCCGCCTGNCGCTCATCGTNGCCTTTGCCAACATTATGNTCGGCGTCAACAACNCCGGCNTCCACGCCACGGGCAAAGTGCGCAACATCTCTTTCATCAGCGGCTCGTTCTACCTCCTGTCGCCCCTTACGGCTTACGTGCTCCTGCGCTGGTTCGGCTGGGGCGTCAACACGGTCTATCAGATGGAAATCATCGCCATGGGCGTGGTGATTATGCTCGGCTGGTACTTCGTCAAGGTACAGATTCCGCAGATCCGCATCGGCCGCTACCTGCTCAGCAACATGCGCACATGGGTGGCCATTGGCGTTGGCGCCGCGGTGATCGGCCTGCTGGTGGTCAGCGGCATCATTGCCCCGGAAATGGACATCCGCCACACCTACCTGCGTAACCTCTGGTTCGTGGCCGAAACCACCCTGGTGAGCTTCGTCATCATTTCGCTCAGCGCCTTTGCCATCGCCTTCGGACCCGAAGAGCGCCGGTTCGTACTCAACAAACTCTTACGCCGTAAGCCATGACTTCGCCTCTCGTTTCGTTCATAGTGCCGGTGCTTAACGCTGAGCCATACCTGGGGCAGTGCCTTGAAAGCCTTGTGGATCAAGATATTGCTGAGGTGGAGGTGATTGTCATTGACGACGGAAGTACCGACGGCTCAGCGGATATCTGTAAGTCCATGGCCGAAGCCGATGCCCGTATCCGGGTCCTTCAGGGGCCCCGTCAGGGCGCCGGAGCGGCCCGCAACAAAGGCCTTGATGTGGCCGCCGGTGAATATGTGGTATTCGTCGACGCCGACGATTGGGTGGATGCCGACATGGCCTCGCTCGTGCACGGGCGCCGCGGCTATGACATCATCTTTTTCGGCTACCGGGAGCATCGCGATGGGCAGGTAAAGGATTGCAGAATTAAGCCTTACGGCGATTTCAGCTCCGACATCGACGCAGCCCTCACGCGCTTGTTCCGCTCGCCCGAACGCTTCTTCGGATTCACATGGAACAAGGCCTTCCGGCGCGGAATCATCGAAAAACATGGCTTGCGCTTCGACCCTGACCTCATCATCAAGGAGGACGAGGACTTTTGCGTCCGCTTTGTCGGCCAAATCGCTTCGCTCTACCTCTCCGACGCCATGCCCTACCACTACCGCATCCTCCCCGGAAGCCTGAGCCACAGGAAGTTGCGCGACCGCCGCCTCACCCTCCTGGCCGAGCGCATAGAAGCTGATGCGGCCGCTTGTCCGTGGCCTGACCTGCAGGCCCAACTCATCGCAGCGGCATTTGAGTACCATCTCGATGGCTTCCGCGACTCCAGCGGAGCCTCTTTCTCCAGCTGGGACGCTTTTTCCCATCGCAATCGCAACCGGCTGCCTGCCACTTTTTCGCGCCGGTTGTTCGCACTCCCGTGGGCATACTTGCGCGCCGCAGCGCTGCGGTTCGTTCACCTCAATTCGTTTGCGCAACGCATTAAATCATCACTTAAAAAGCTGAAACCATGAGTGTTATAGGATTATTACGCCGAATTGTCAACCCACTGCGACAGGCATGGCGCCGTAGTCGGCTGGGCGTGAAAACCGCAGATGTGCGCATCGGCGCAGGGGTGCTGGTTCAGGGCGAAGGCATCCTCGAGGTTGGCCCGTGCGTGATTATAGGCGCAAACTCATCCTTCACCTTCAACCCACTGGTCGGCACGCCGCAAATCGTCCTCGGAAAGGGCGTGAACCTGGGCAAACATAACGATTTCGGTTGCAGCGAACGCATTATCATTGAGGACTTTGTAATCACCGCACCCTATGTGCACATCACCGACCGCGACCATTGCTACGAGGACATTACCACTCCCATCATGCACCAGCCCACGCGAACCCGCGGGCCGGTTGTGGTCGGGCAGGGGAGTTGGATTGGCTTCGGGGCGCAGATAATGAGCGGAGTAAGTATCGGCCGACAGTGCGTCGTCGCCGCGGGAGCAATCGTCACCAAGGATGTACCCGATTTCTGNGTTGTCGGCGGTAACCCCGCGCGCATCCTCCGCCGCTACAACCCCGANACCCNNTCCTGGGAAAAACCGTAAAGCATGGAGGTGGCGAGCGGGAGCTCGCCACAATGGGAATCAACGCCAATCGAGATTAGTCAAGATTAATCCCGATTAATCTCGATTAGTCATAACCCCCTTTTCTGACTACTCCTTAATGGTCACTTTGTGCACTCCGGCAGCAAGAATTTTGTCGCCTACGGTTGCCGTGGTTCCTTCCGGAACGGTGATATTGGCGGTGATGNGCTTGNCTTTGCGCCGNAGGTCGANCTTTATGAGGCCGTAGGCGGTGCCAACCGTGGCGCTCGCCTCCTTGAGTTTGCCCATCTGCGGGCGGATGGTGAAGGTGCGGAATCCGGGCGACGTCGGGGCGATGCCGCACACTTTCTGGCTCAGCAAGGTCAACGGGCCGCCGCTCCAGGCGTGGTTTACGGTGCCTCCGCCGAAGCCTTCGGCACCGATACCCCAGCCCTCAAAGAGGGTAGTATAGTCGTCGTAAGCCATCATTTTGGCGTAGCGNGAGTGCATACGGTCCAGCGCGCGGTCCGGCTCACCCANCAAGAACAGTGCCTCGAGGACGTATTTCTCCATATACGGGCTGGCATGGTACTCGCGGTCCAGCACGTCGACTATGGCCGGATACTTATCCTCCGACGCCAGCCCGCTGACAACGGCCATGGCCTGGGCGCGGTCGTCGGTGGCGCNGGTNTAGCCCGGCGAGCGGTACTCCGTGCCGGTCCAGAAGCGGCCGTCGAAGGCGTTTTCGATGCCCCGCATCATCTGCTCAATCATGGCAACATCNTCCGTAANTCCCAGCTGAACAGCAAATTCGCGCTCGGCTTTCAGGGCGAGATAGTACCAGCAGTTGGTGAGGATGTCCATGTCGATNTTCTCGCCCCAGTCGCCCCAGGTCCAGTCGCCTGCGCGGCTCACAACCAAGCCGTCGGCATCGGTGGTCCACACTTCGTGGAGATATTTTTTCAGTCCGGGGTAAATCTCGGGCACGAAGGAAAAATCGTCGGCATAGTAGCCCTGGGTGAAGAACCCGTACCAGCCCACCGAGGCCAGCATCTGCATCGGCAGCTCCTTGCGCCAGTTGCCCGAGGGGATGGGAGAAAAGATTACGCCGTTGTCGCGCTGCCAGTTCATGAGCTCGAGTATCCCCTTCTTGGCCAGCTTGTTGGCCGACGGGGACAGGGCGTAGAACGTTTCGCCAAGCTCGTTGACGGCGTCGCCCCACCACTGGGCGCGTTCGCGGTCCGGGCAGTCCATGTAGGTGTCGCGCATGGTGATGTAGAGCGTTCGTGCCGAGCGTTTCCAGAGCTCGTTCAGGAAGGGGTCGTCGCATTCGAAGGCGCCGGTGAATTCGGTGTCATAGCCTGTTTCTCGGAATTGCAAATCGAGCACCTCCACACCTTCGGGCACCACGTAGAGCACCTCGTGGCCGTTCATCCAGCCGGGGTTTTCGTACTCCTGCTCGCCGCTGCGGGTGATGTACTCGGCGCGGACATTATAGGCCGAGCCGCCGTTGTAATTATCCGTAAGGATGTGGATGGTCTTTCCCTCTGGAGCGTTAACTTTCAGATATGGTGTCACTTGTGCGTTGTAAGGCAAGCGGCACCGGATGGTGTCGCCGGCCGTGGTTGTGGATACATACGGCTTGCGGCCATAATTCTTCCACTGCGGGATGGGACGGGCCACGAGTTCGCCGAAGGGTTCGTTGCCGGCCTCGGTGATTACTGCCACTGGCGACATCCTCAACGTCCCTTCGGGCTGGTTCCAGCCGTCGATGGCCTTGCGGGCGTCGTAGCGGATGTTGCTCTCGGCCAGGCGGAAGTTGGGGTGCGGGGCGTCGGTGTTGGAAAAGGCTGCCATGCCGATGGAGCGCCAGGAGGCGTCGGTGGCAATCACCGGCCCCTCGGCTGTGGAGGCNTCCATGATAATGGCCGCCGTGCCGCTGTTGGCGTGGCTGAAGCCGTTCTTGCCGAAGTGCCATAACAGCATNGCCACGGTGTTGTCGCCCGGGCGCAGGTAGGNCGCGATTTCAACCTCGTCGAAGTAGGTCGCCCCGGGTTTGGGGCCGCGCTTGAGGCCACCCTCGAACACCACCNGCTCGCCGTTGATCCAGAGCCAGTACTTGGTGTCGGCGCCGATGCGNGCCGTAAGCTGCTCCGGCACGGAGTCCAGGGNAAAATCCTTGCGGAAGGCAATCCATGTGTTGGGNGTGCTGTTGGTGTACTGCGAGCTGATCCACTGCCCGTGCCATTCGTTTTCGGCTTGCGCTCCGAGGGCGCCGGCCGTGGCGAGCAGAAATATTGCGAGAGGTTTTCGAAGATTCATCATGGGGTTGAGGTAAGGTTACGCAAAGGTATGAAAAAATTGCCGCACGGCAAAAACAAACGCGCCCCCCAAAGCCTAAGGGCAAAAACAAACGCGCCCCGGAAAGCCCCGGAAAGCCGATGGGCAAAAAGAAAGGCTGCCGGGTGGGCAGCCTTTAGAGCTTTTGTGCGCGGATTACTTGCGGATGCCAAGTTCCTTCTGGGCGATGATGGCACGGTAGCGGTTGATGTCTTTGCGCATCAGGTAGTCGAGCAGACGACGACGCTTACCTACCAGCATCTTCAGTGCGCGCTCAGTGGTATGATCCTTGTGATTTGACTTCAGGTGCTGAGTCAAATGAGCGATACGGACAGAGAATAATGCAATCTGCGCTTCAGGCGAGCCAGTGTCAGTCTTACCCTTACCGTACTTCTCGAAGATCTCTACTTTTTCTTCAGAGCTTAAATGCATTGTAAGAAGATTTTTATGTTAATAATTAAGGATGCTGTTCGCATTCCGGGTGCAAAGGTACGAATAATTCTTCACCCCTGCAAATTTTCTTTCATTTTTTGCCGGAATCATTTCAGGCCGTGGTAATCGCGGCTGTAGCGGAGCATCTGGTCGGCGTAGCCTTCGGTGTAGTCCAGCGTCACGTCGGTGATGTTACCGTTTTGGTCGCGCACGGCGGTGTAGACGGGGTTCACGAAGCCCTTGTAGGGTGCGNTGTCGAGTTTGGCGTAGCGNTCGAGCACCTCGCGGTGGATACGCGGNTCGACCTTGACGGCGTATTGCTCCACAAGTGCCTCAGCAGCAGCGTAATCGCCTGTGGAACGGATGCGCTGAATCTCAGCCAGGAGTTCACCGAACAGACCGCGGAGGGCTTCGTAGTCGTTAATCTGAACGTAGGTCTTGCCGTCGCGCTCCACGAGTTCAATCACATTGGCTTCCTTGCCGTGCTCATAGGCCCATTCGGCGATGAGTTTGCGGTTGCGCATGTGGGCTTCTTCGACGTCCTTGCCGGGCTCGATGCGCATAAGCTGGGTCATCAGGCCGTTGAGGATGTATTTGTAGTACTCGGCCTTGTAGGCGTCGGGGTTGTCGAGCAGCCCGATTTCAAGCAGCTTGGGATCAGCCAGATAATAGAGGGCGAAGAGGTCGGCGCGGGCTTCCTCGATGGTGGAGCCGTGGGCCTTGAGGGCGTCGGGGTCAACGCCGGGCAGGAGCTTGCCGGAGCCGTGGCCGAGGCACTCGTGGAGGTCGGTGTGGAGGTTGTCGGTGATGAACAGGTACTTGTCAAGCAGCTCGATGGTGGGTTGGTCAATGACGAATTCCTCGTTGAAACCATTGCCGTGCGAAGCCTCGTCGTAGGCCTGGGTGATGTTTTCGAGGGTTACGGACTTGGAGCCGTGGGCTGCACGGATCCAGTTGGCGTTGGGCAGGTTGATGCCGATGGGAGTTGCCGGATAGGAGTCGCCGGCGAGGATGGCGGCGGTGATAACCTTGGCCGAAACACCCTTCACCTTGTCCTTTTTGAACTGCGCGTCCACCGGACTGTGGTCCTCGAACCACTGCGCGTCGGCGCTGAGTTTCTCGGTGCGTGCGCTGGCCTCGAGGTTCTTGAAGTTGACGATGGATTCCCATGCGCCCTTCATGCCCAGGGGGTCGCCGTAGCTTTCGATGAAGCCGTTGATGAAGTCCACCTGGCTGGCGGTGTCCTCGGCCCACTCGATGGAGTAACGGTCGAAGGTGGCCAGGTCGCCGGTAGTGTAATACTCAATGAGCGAGCGGATTATCTGACGCTGGGCATCGTTTTCGGCATAAACGGAGGCGCTGTCGAGGTTCTCGACGATTTTCTCGATGGCGGAGCTGTAGAGACCTCCGATTTTGTAAGGTTGCTCAACGATTTTGCCGTCTTCAAGCACCACGCGGGTGTTGAGGCCGTAGCTGATGGGGGTGGGGTCGTTGGGCTTCTTGATGCCGTTGTAATAAGCCTCCACGGCCTCCTGGGTTACGCCGGGGCCGTAAAGATTGTTGGCGGAGGTGACGATGAGGTCCTGGCCGGCGGCCTGGTTCACCTTCTTGGCGTCAAGCTCGGGGTTGAATATAAGTTCTACCAGCTCTTTGTAATTTTCGGGCAGCTCCCCGGCAGGCAGAGCAGCCAGGCGCTCCTCGAGGAACCGGCGGCTGAAAGCGGGCACGAACTTGTCGTTGGAGTAGTGGTGGTGGATACCGTTGCCGAACCACACCTGCTTCATGTAGGTGTCGAAGGCCTTGAACTCGGGCAGCTCACGGTCGCCGTCGTAGCCTACATAGACCTTCTCGAGCATGTCGCGCATGGCCAGGTTGGAGGCGTGATTCTGATCCCAGAGGATGTCGCGGCCCCACAGGGCGGCTTCGTTCAGGAAGTAGACGAGTTTTTTCTGTTGGAGCGTGAGGTTCTCGAAGTCGGGAACTTTGTAGCGGAGCACCTCGATGTCGGCGAAGCGGTCGACCGTGTAGTCGAAATCGTCGGCAGCCGGTGCGTTGGTTTTTGTGCACATGGTTGTCGATATTGCAAATGAGGCCAGCAGGGCGCCCTTGCAGA
>WFLX010159659.1_pt1 | contig 18388 bp, 10 predicted proteins | sample 4967041 | NCBI WGS metagenome assembly WFLX01 (sample SAMN12857096, study PRJNA449069) | gut metagenome | isolation source: stool from male and female vole | host: Microtus ochrogaster | place: USA:Florida | collected 2017
ATTTCCACCGGCGAATTTCTCACAGCCGAAGGTCCTGCCGACTATATCGAGAAGCTGCTCAATAACTTTTCGCCCAAAGAGGTGCTTGTTGAGCGAGGCAACAGGAAGTTGCTGGAGTCGACATTTTCAAGCCGCTTGCTGTCGTTCGAACTCGACGACTGGATTTTCACCGAGGATGCCGCCCACGAGCGCCTGTTGCGGCAATTCGAGACGAGAAACTTGAAGGGTTTCGGAATCCACAGCCTTCACGCGGCTATCGTAGCCGCCGGCGCCGTGCTTCATTATCTCGACATAACCAAGCACACTCAGATAAGCCACATAAACCGCATAAACCGCATCGAAGAGGAACGCTTCGTGAGGCTCGACAAGTTCACCGTGCGCAATCTTGAACTTATCGACAGCATGAATGAGGACGGCAAGAGCCTTCTCAGCGTGATCGACCGCACCGTAAGCCCCATGGGAGCGAGGCTTCTGCGCCGATGGATACTTTTCCCACTCAAAGATGTCAACGCCATCAACAAGCGCCTCGACGTGGTGGAATATTTCTTCCGCAATCCCGAGCAGCGCGAGACTCTCATTGAGAATCTTGAACAGATAGGCGACATGGAGCGTGTCATTTCCAAAGTTGCCGTGGGGCGTGTCACCCCGCGCGAACTTATACAGCTGCGCAACGCCCTCACTGCTATAGAGCCGATAAAGCAGCTCGCTTGCGACGCCGATCTTGAAGCCCTCAAGACAATCGGCGAGCAGCTCAACCCCTGCCTGAAATTGCGCGACCGCATAGACCGTGAAATCGTCGAGGATGCCCCGGCGGCGCTCAACAAGGGGCGCGTGATCCGCAACGGAGTCGACGAGGAGCTTGACCGCCTTAGGGAGATATCGAGCAAGGGAAAAGATTATCTGCGCGAGGTGCAGGAACGTGAAAGCGCCGCCACCGGAATCCCCAGCCTCAAAATTGGCTACAATAACGTGTTTGGCTACTACATCGAGGTCACCAACACCCACAAGTCGAAGGTGCCTGCCGAGTGGATAAGGAAGCAGACTCTTGTCAACGCCGAGCGCTACATCACCCAGGAGTTGAAAGAGTATGAAGAGACCATCCTCGGAGCCGAGGAGAAAATAGCGTCGATTGAATTCCGCCTTTACGCCGAGCTTGTGGCTTGCGTGGCTGAATATATTCCGGCTATACAGCTCGACGCTTCGCTGGCGGCGCGTCTCGACGTGCTGTCGGCATTCACCCGCGCGTCGATGGAAAACCACTACAACCGTCCCGTGGTCGACGATTCGCTTGACATCGCCATCACTGAAGGGCGCCACCCCGTCATCGAGAAGCAGCTGCCGCCCGGCGAGCCTTACATATCCAACAGCGTGAAGCTTGGCAATAACTCCACGCAGATAATGATGATAACCGGTCCTAATATGTCGGGTAAGTCGGCATTGTTGCGTCAAACGGCGCTGAACGTCCTTCTTGCTCAGATTGGCTGCTACGTAGCCGCCGAGTCGGCTCGGATAGGGATCGTCGACAAAATTTTCACCCGTGTCGGCGCCAGCGACAACATATCGCTCGGCGAATCCACATTCATGGTGGAGATGAACGAAGCGGCGGCGATTCTCAACAACATGAGCGAGCGGAGCCTCATATTGTTTGATGAGCTGGGGCGCGGCACCTCGACCTACGACGGCATCTCTATCGCATGGGCTATCGTGGAGCACATCCATGAATACGGGTCGGCGCATCCCAAGACTCTTTTTGCCACTCACTACCATGAACTGAACGATATGGAGGCAAGTTTTCCGAGGGTGAAGAACTTCAACGTGTCGGTCAAGGAGATTAACGGCAAAGTGGTGTTTCTGCGCAAGCTCGCCCCCGGCGGCAGCGAACACAGTTTCGGAATCCACGTGGCTAAACTCGCCGGAATGCCACAGTCGATCGTGCAACGCGCCAATGAGGTGCTGAAACATCTTGAAACGGCTAACCGCCAGGAATCGATGAACAAGGACCTCGGCAAGATTGCCGAAGAGCGCTCGGGAGTGCAGCTTTCGTTCTTCCAGCTTGACGACCCGGTGCTCACTCAGATACGCGACGAGATTATCAATATCGATATCAACAACCTCACCCCGATGGCTGCGCTCAACAAGCTCAATGACATCCGTGCCATCATCACCGGCAAGTCATGAGGTTGAGCAAGTTTAATTACCTTAATATATTATAGGAAAAGGAGCACAAGAAGCTGCGCGATGACCACTCGCGAGAACATGGCGAGTGGATAGACCGTGGCATAGCTCACGGCGGGATTGTCGCCGGGAAGAGTATCGTTAGCGTAGGTCAGAGCCATTGGGTTTGCCATGGCGCCACACAGCATTCCGCAAGCCGATCCGAAATCAAGATGCCGCCACCTCATCGCCACTACCGCCATTATCGCCACCGGAACCACCGTTATCANGAAACCAACGCCGATCCACAGCGCTCCGTCGGCGCGCATTATCGTGTCAAGGAAATGGGCGCCTGCGTCGAGCCCCAGGCAGGCGAGATAGAGCGAAAGCCCGATGCCGCGCAGCATGAGGTTGGCGCTTCGGGTGGTGTAGGTCACGAGATGGAATTGAGGTCCGAACCGCCCGATGATGATGCCCACCACGATCGGTCCGCCGGCGAGTCCGAGTTTCACCGGAGTCGATATCCCGGGGATGGCGATGGGAATCGAGCCCACGAGCAGTCCGAGCACGATGCCTATAAAAATGGCTGCGAGATTGGGGTCCTTCAGCGCCACCACCGTGTTGCCAAGCACCTTTTCCACATTCTCTATCGCCTTTGCCTCGCCCACTACCGTAAGCCGGTCGCCGAGCTGAAGCACGAGTTGAGGAGTGGCGAGCAGCGTCACGCCGCTTCTCAACACTCGCGATATATTGATTCCATAGGTGTTGCGCAGTCTTAGCGAACCCAGTTTGCGCCCGTTTATTTCAGGACGCGAAATGACGATGTGCTTCGATATGAGTCGGCTGTCTATGGCGTTCCAGTCGATATCGTCGGTATTCCAGTCGGTTTTCTCCTGCTCGCCGAAAAGCACTGTCAGCGCCGGCACATCCTCCTCGTTTGTTATCACCAGCACCCTGTCATTCTCCTCAAGAACGGTGTCGGAAGTTGGAATAGTTACCACTCCGTCGCGCCACAGGCGCGAGATGACAAATTTCGGCGCCACCAGCGTTGCCGCCTCGTGAATGTTCTTTCCGAAAATGGCGGGGTTTTGAATCCTGAAAGCCCCGATATAGGTGTGATTGTCCTGTTCGCTGCTGTGATCCACAATGTCGGCGGGTCTCACGAAGCATTTTCTCACGAAGATCAGCGCGAGGATAACGCCAACGACTCCGAGCGGATAAGTGACCGCGCAACTGAGGGCGGCGCCGTTAGCCGACATCCCTATCTGTTCCAATGCCTGTTGCGCGGCGCCGAGCGCCGGCGTGTTTGTGGTGGCTCCCGACAGGATTCCAACCATGTCAGCCATGGATATGTTCAGCGCCTGTCCTATGCCGATGGCGCAAAAGGTACCGAGCAGAACCACTCCGAGCCCGAGCATGTTGAGCTCGATTCCTCCTTTGCGGAACGAGCTGAAGAAGCCGGGACCCACTTTGAGCCCCAGTTCATAGACGAAAAGCACAAGTCCGAAACTTTCGGCATAGCAGAGCATCGACTGGTCGATTGAGAAACCGAGATGTCCTGCGAGAATGCCGGCGAAGAATACCCATGTGACGCCGAGCGACACCCCGAACACATGGATTTTTCCCAATCCCAGACCGAGGGCTATGATAATCGCCAGAACTATGACAGCCTGTAGTGGCGAATGAGTGAAAAATATGCTATGAAGCCATTCCATGCCACAAAGATAGAAAACCTTTTGCGACTACTCAAATTTCCAATGTGATTTGTGGGGTGGGGGAGATTACTCGACCCTGCGCGCGCCTATATAACGGTTGTGGTANTAAGGTTCGGTCGAGCGGCTCTCGATCACTCCCGACGAGGTGGAGGAGTGGATGAATTTGAATGTGCCGTTTTCGGCGTCGACCGAAGTCACGATGCCNACGTGACCCACATGCGACTTGGAGCGCGCCCTTCCCGAGAAGAACACCAGATCGCCGGGCTGCATGGAGTCGTCGTTCACCGCTTCGCCCTGAAGATACTGGGAGCGCGAGTCGGCGTTGAGGTTGATGCCGAACTGGCGGAACACATAGCCCGTGAAGCCTGAGCAATCAAATCCTTTCGGAGTCTTGCCGCCGCGACGGTAGCGAGTGCCTGAAAACGAGCGTGCAAACGCAAGCATGTCGCTGATATATTCAGGAGCCTCTTCCTCCTCGACGGCGAGAATAGGGGTGATGGTCTTGATTTCAGGCTTCCATGCGTTGATCGATGCGAGATCGTTGTGCATAAGCGGGGGAAGCTGGCTTTGCAAGGGCAATGGCAACACTGATTGAGCGGCTGCCGACATTGCCGACACCGCAAACCATATTGTCAAAAATATTTTGAGTGATATTTTCATTGNGTGCAAAGCTGCTGTTGAATTAAGGTTATCNTCTTTTACAAAGTTACGAAATGCCCGCCACATCTCATAACCCGCCCATNAAATTTAATCGTTTCGTAACATCACGTTCACTAATTCATAATTCATAATGCATAGTGAATAATTGTTGTCGCTATTGACTACCTGACTATTATAATGTGAAAGATGGCTCTTTTGGATCGTTATTTTGTTAAAAAGGTTAAAATTAAGACAATTGCCATTTTTTTTTCAACCTAAATGCGATTCCGCTTGTTCTTGTGATATATGACTAAACGAACAAACTAAAATACTAATTAAAAATAAAAAGACTATGAACACAGCACCATTACAAGGAATTAAAGTGGTAGATTTCACAGAAGTTCAATCAGGACCTTCTTGTACTCAATTGTTAGCATGGCTTGGAGCCGATGTAATTAAAATTGAACGTCCTGGAGTGGGCGACGCAACTCGTAAGGAATTGCAGTTTGACCCCAACGAACCGAGCTACTACTTCCTTCAGTTGAACAGCGATAAGAAATCTTTGGCGCTTGACGCAAAGACTCCCGACGGAAAGGAAATTCTTACCAAACTTATTAAGGAAGCCGATGTCTTTATCGAAAACCTTCACCCGGGAGCTATGGATAAGCTTGGTTTCAGCTGGGAGGTTGTCCACAAGTTGAATCCTAAATGTATCTACGGTACAATCAAAGGTTTCCCTGTTTCTTCTAAGTACAAAGATCTGAAGGCTTACGAACCTATTGCTCAGGTTACGGCAGCTGCGGCTTCTACAACCGGGTGGTATGACGGTGAATATAACATCCCTACTCAGTCAGGAGCGGCGCTTGGTGACTCTAACACCGGTATGCACCTCGCCATCGGTATTCTTGCCGCGCTTCTCCAGCGTAACATCACCGGCGAAGGAACCTACGTATATCAGTCAATGCACAATGCTTGTCTTAACCTGTGTCGTATCAAGACTCGTGACCAGCTCACCCTTGACAAGATCGGTTATTTGACTCAGTTCCCGCAGTATCCTGACGGTAAATTCGGTGACTGTGTTCCCCGTTCAGGAAACATTGAAGGCGGTGGTGTCCTTGGATGGACTTATAAATGTAAACCCGCCGGCGGTTATGACAGCGAGGTTGACGCCAACAACTACGTTTACATCATTNTCCAGCGTGGNGCGAAAGATTTCGAGTTGTTCTGTAACGCAGTAGGTTTCCAGGATTGGCTTACAAATCCTGACTTCAACACTGCCGACGCTCGTGACCGCAACAAGCAGGCTATTTACAAACGTATCGGCGAATGGACTGCCGACAAGACTAAATATGAAGTTACCGACATCCTTGGCAAGGCAGGCGTTCCTGTAGGTCCCGTGCTTTCAACTAAGGAAATGATGACCGATGAGTCGCTTTACGATGGAAACACCCTCGTGCGAATCAATCAGGGCGGAAATATCGGTGAATTTGTAACAGTAGGTGTGCCTTTCACCTTCTCTAACTACCAGCCTACTTACGGACCGTGTCCTTCACTTGGAGGAAACACCGAGGAGATCCTTTCTTCTCTTGGTTACACAGCAGCTCAGCAGGCTCAGTTCAAGGCTAACGGAACAACAGCTCCGATGCCCAAGACCGATGCTCCCGCTAAGTAAGCAAGGTAGAATACTGGAATAAAGAAAACGAGGCTTGCAGGTTGCTCTGGCATCTGATAGGTCAGCAATCGGCAAGCCTTTTTTCATACAAAAACCGATTTTAAAAAATTAAANAAAAAAATAATAAAATTATGGCTAATACTACTTCAAATACACCAGCCGCTCCTAAATTCCCCGAGCAGGTGACCGGTATGTACATTCTTGCCGAAGCGTTGAAACGCGTAGGTCTTGACACAGTATACGGATTGGTCGGAATTCCTGTGACAGAAACAGCCTACGCTATGCAGAAAGTAGGTGTTAAATATGTTGGTTTCCGTTTCGAGCAGCAAGCCGGTATGGCTGCCGCAACCCACGGTTACCTCACTAAGAAACCGGGCGTTCTTTTGACCGTTTCTTCTCTTGGCTTCATGAACGGATTGACCGCTACGGCAAACGCCACTGTCAACTGCTATCCTATGATTCAGATTTCAGGCGCCACCGACCCGACTATGGTCGACATGAAGATGGGTACCTACGAAGAGCTCGATCAGCTCAACACAGCCCGTCCTTTGGTTAAGGCTGCTTTCCGATGCAGCCATGCCAAAGATATCCCCGGCGCCGTGGCTCGCGCCTACCGCGCAGCTGTCAGCGGACGTCCCGGTGGCGTTTATATCGACATGACCACTCCGGCATTGGCTGAAATCATGGATGCTTCCGAAGCTGAAAAATTATTCTATGAGCCCGTCGACGTTTACTCGGAAGTGGCTCCTAACCAGTCGGCTGTCGACCGCGCTGTCGAGATGCTTGCCTCAGCCAAGCGTCCTGCCGTCCTTCTTGGAAAGGGCGCCGCTTACGCTCAGGTCGACGATAAGATCAAGAAATTGATTGAAACCTATAACCTCCCTTACCTCCCCATGTCAATGGCGAAAGGTCTTATGCCCGACAATGGACCGCTCAGCGCCCTGTCTTGCCGTTCGACCATCATGGAGAAAGCCGACGTTGTGATGATTATCGGCGCCCGTCTTAACTGGATGCTTTCATTCGGTAAAGGCAAGTGGAATCCTGAAATGAAGTTTATCCAGCTCGATGTCGAGCCTCAGGAAATCGATGTCAACGTGCCCATCGCAGCTCCTGTAGTAGGCGACATGGGTCTTTCGCTCGACGCTATTCTCGCCGGTCTTGAAGGCAAGAAGATGAGCGCGGATCCCGACTGGGTTACTTCGCTCCAGGCTGAATCAAAGGTTAAGAACGCCAAGTTTGCCGAGCGTCTCAAAGATGCTTCAACTTTGTCGCCCATGAACCACTGGAGCGCTCTTAGCGCTGTCAAGCCTATTCTTGAAAGCAATCCCGACGTGATCCTTATCAATGAAGGCGCCAACACCCTTGACGACACCCGCGACTCTATCGACATGACGATGCCTCGTCACCGTGTCGACTGCGCGACCTGGGCGATCATGGGTATGGGTATGGGTTCCGCTATCGGAGCCGCCGTTTCTACCGGTAAATCGGTTGTCGCTATCGAAGGTGACTCGGCATTCGGATTCTCAGGAATGGATTTCGGAACTATCTGCCGTTTCAAACTCCCTGTAACCGTGGTCATCTTCAACAACGGCGGTATCTACAACAGCGTTGGTGTGAACCCNAGCACCGATCCTTCGATCGANCATGACCCCGCTCCTACAACTCTTGATATCGCTGCCCGATATGACAAGATGGGCGACGTATTCGGCGTGAAGAACGCTTATGTAACCACTCCTGCCGAGCTCGCCGACGCGCTTAAAGCTGCGATTGCATCCAAGGAGCCTAACATCATCAACGTGCAGCTCGCAGCCGACGCCGGTAAGGAGAGCGGACACATCGGTTACCTCAATCCTGCCCCGTTGATCGACTACACTGTATAATGATCTTCCCCGACTGTTCCCCTTTTTCAAGGGGGGCAGCTTATAAAAAACAAGAATAAATTAAACTCTAAAACTTTTTAGATATGAATATTTCTCATGTCATATTGTATGCTATCGTCCCGATTATCGTGGTGATGCTTGCGGGATATATCTCGGGGAAGAAAAAAATCTTCTCGGGCGATGATGCTAAGAAATTCAATAAGGTCGTGCTTGACTATGCATTGCCTGCCGCCCTGTTCGTTTCAATTGTCCAGGCGACTCGCGAGGACCTCGTGAAAGATATTAAGTTGACCCTTGTGTCGACAATCGGAATCATGGCGTGTTTCATGATTGTCTACTTCGTCTTCCGAATGTTTAAGAAAAANACCGGAGCCGATGCCGCAGTCAGCGCCTTGATCAGTGGTTCGCCTACCATCGGCTTCCTTGGGTTTGCCGTTCTGGAGCCTATCTTCGGTACATCGCCTTCAGTAGCGCTTGTCGTTGCGATTGTAGGTATCGTGGTAAACGCCATCGGTATCCCTGTGGGACTNTCACTTATGAACGCTTCTCTTGAAAAGCAGAACCCCGGCTCGACTAAANAGGAGAGCGCATGGAAACCTGTGATTCACGCGCTTGAACAGCCGGTTGCATGGGCTCCTATCCTTGCGGTGATATGGGTGGTTGTCGGTTTGCCTTGGCCCTCTTACCTGAGCCCGTCGTTCGACCTTATCGCAAAGGCTAATGCCTCAATGGCGGTATTCTCAGCCGGTATTACCCTTGCAGCTATCAAGTTTACCATCAACTGGCAGGCTATCCTTGGTTCAATCATGAAGATGGTCATGATGCCTGCAGTGGTGCTTATCCTCGGTCTTCTCTTCCACATGGAGCCGCTTAACCTTAAGATGCTCGTTGTTGCAGCAGCTCTTCCGCCGGCATTCTCTGGTATTATCATTGCCGACGAATACAATACTTACGTAGCAACCGGTACATCTTCATTGACATTAAGTGTCATCCTCTTCATCGGATTCTGTCCGTTGTGGATATGGCTCACCGAACTTGCTATCCAGGCATTCTAAAGCGCCTGTCTTACTAAACATATTAAATGGGGCTACTNGGATTTACTCCGGGCAGCCCCATTGCTTTTGCTGTCAGTTCTCAGAGAGTCAACGGCGATATTCCTTGCTGCGGGTCACCGTTCCGTCGGAATGGTACTCGCATTTGATGATGATGCCGGTTGCCGACGGAGAAACTCTCATGCCTTGAATATTGTAATATTCCGTTCTGATGATTTCCGACTCGGCTGATATTTNCANCTCTTCGATTCCCGAGGTCTTTTCAGCCTGGAGTCTCACGGCGGCGTGAACGGCATGGAATGCCTCCTTGGGATTCATGTCGGCGTCATAAAGCAGCGGCTTGTTGGCTCGCCATGAGTCAGGATCCGAGATGCCCCACAATGTCACCGATGGACAGTTGGGCTGGGAGAGGGCGGCATTGACCAGGGCGCCATACTCTTCAGCCTGGCGGCTGGCGGCGTCGGGAGCGGTGGGATCGAGTTGGGCTATGTCAAGCTCGGTGATGATCACCTCAAGTCCCAGATCCTGATAGCGGCGAATGTTGTCAGCCAACTTGTCGGCTTTGACTTCGCCTACGGTAAGGTGGCACTGGAGACCCACGCCGTGCAACGGCGCTCCGCTCTCTTTGAGCTTCTTGGCAAGATTGAAGAGCGCCTCTGACTTGGGATCGCCCATGAATTCGGCGCCATACTCGTTGATGAACAGTTTCGCGTCGGGATCCACCTCGTGAGCTTTCACAAGCGCGAGCTTCATGTACTCTTCGCCGATCACGGTTTGCCACACTGATTCGCGCAGCTTGTAGGAGTCGGGATTGTCGCGCACCACGCTCTGGTCGTCGTCAAGCATTTCGTTGATCACGTCCCACTCGTGTACTTTGCCTTTGTAGTAGCCGCCAACATTCTCTATGTGGTTGTTGAGGATGGCGATGAGTTGCTCGCGGCTCCAGTTGTGGTTGTTCTTGTAACCGTTGGATGACACCCATTCGGGACACTGCGAGTGCCATGCGAAAGCGTGGCCGCGCACATACATCCCCGCTCTTTGGGCGAAGCTCATTATCGCGTCGGCGTCGCCGTAGTTGAAGTTGCCTTGCGACGGCTCCGTGGCGTCAAACTTCATCTGGTTTTCTGCCACGATTGAGTTGAACTGGTCGGCGATGGCTTTCACTTTCGGGTTGTTGGCGTCCGAGAGGTCATAGCGCCAGTTGGACACGGCGACCCCTATGCGCTTGCCGGCTTTCGCAGCATATTCTTTGAGCGAAACGCCGTCATTTATGTCGCTGCTGTAATCGACGATATACTCTGTATTGTCGCCCGAGTCTTCGGGAGTGATGATGATGGTTTCATCCCCCTGTCCTGAATATTTCAGCGAGGTCACCGTGGCGGTCAGCGTGTAGCCCCCTTCGGTTTCGGCTTCCTCCACCTTCCATGTGCATACCTTGGGATACTGCACCCTAAATTGCCACTCTTTTTCATTGAGCGACTTTTTGCCCGATGAAGCGGTGATGAGAGTGAATTTGTCACCCTCGTTGAGAGTGCTTGACTCGTCGGCGGCAATCTCAAGCACCGGCAATTGCTCTGAATCGAGAAGTCCNAGGGTCTTNTTGTAATAGGTGAGGGCGCCTGAAATGTCGAGGCGGTCAAATTGGGANGCTGAGTTGATGCGGAATCGCAGACGGGCGGTGGGNCGCACTCGCAGGTCNGGTTTCGACCCGCTCTTGAAATCGGCTATGGTCAAGGTGCCCGGTTCGGNGCTTCCCGGCTGCACTGTGCCGTAGGTGTCGGTCAGTCCNCCTATGTTTCCTGTNCCCGAAAGCGTTCCTGCGGGATAAACCGTGACGGCGGCTGANCCTTCCGANGCCGATCCCACCGCGCCCGACAGTTTCTCTGAGCGGGCTGCCTCGATGTCGTTCATTATCGAAACGGCGCCTTTCAGAATGGCGAGACCGCCTGAAATGTCGTTGGTGTTGCCGGTGATGGCATAGGTGCCGTCACCCTCCTTCACGATTCCCACTTTTGATGCTCCCGTCGGCGCTATCTCTCCGTCAAGGCGCGAGTCTTTCCCCGANCACCCCACTATGTAGTAAGTGCGCGANTCGCTCTTNGTCTTGTAATATCCCTGGATGTGGCTCCCTTTTTCGGTTATGAGGGTGCCTATGCGGTAGCCTGCGGCAGGACTCTTGTTCTCTGAGGCGANNGTGGCGCCGTCNTGGAGAGTCACGCAGTTGTTCTCGAAAATGGGGGTGAAGTCGCGTTTGTTGATCGACTCCTGCATGTTGTCGGAGTAGAACTTGTTTGAGCCGGCAGCCATGATGAGTCCGTAGAAGCCGCAGGTTGAATTGCACCCTTCGGGATAGCCATACACATGGATGTCGCCGGTATATCCGCTCCAGTCGGGATAGGACGCGCCCTTAGCCGAGCCGAGGTAGCAGCGTTCGCCGGCTGAATGGATGTTGAGCGTGCCTTCGCCAATGACGGGCGAGGTCCAGTAAGTGTAGCGCGAGGTGTAGACATCAAGCGTGGTCCCTTTCGGAATATTCAGCGGAGTGGAATATTCGGTGTAGGCGCTCGATGTGCTCGCCGGGTTGCAAATGTCGAGTTTGCCGTCCTCCGGAGTGACATAGTCGTCATAACGACCCTTGAGCGTCACGTTGTCGATATAGTAGTCGGTCTTGTCGTTGTTGTAGCCCAGGCGAAGTTTGACGGCGTTGCTGCCGTCGGAGGGCGCTTTCATGGAATAGGTTTTCTTCATCCATGAGCCGGGGTCGCCCTGAGCGGGATATCCGTCGTCCACATAAAGCTCGTCGTCGCCATAGAAAGCCTTGAACTGCAACCACTGTCCACCTTGGGTGCCGGGATCGAAGTATACGTCGAAAATGAGATATTCATATTGCGATGTGAGCGCCACCCCTCCAAGCGATTCGGGAAGCGTGAATTCCACGAACTCGTTCCACCCTTTGGTGGGGATGTGCAGCACTTTGTTGGATGGGTCTTTCGGGTCGGCTACCACTGTTGCCGTGGTTTGAACTCCGTCGCCGAAATTGTTCCACATCGGGAAGGTCGCGCCCATCTCGCACCCTTCGAAATCTTGCACCGTGAATGGTGCCGCCATTGCCGCTCCCGAGCATAGGAGAGCCGCCGCAAATGCCGATACTGTCTTTTTCATAAATGGTATTATATTGTGTCAATTGCCGCAAAGATATTGAATAGGCTCAATAATAAGAAGATGATTGAGCGCCCGGCGGCGGTGATGACACAAATTGGCAAGCCTGTGATTCATTTTCGCAAATGCGGCTCAGCCCCCTTTTGAGCCGTGCGGTAGTCGGAAGGGGACAGTCCGGTGAAGCGCTTGAACGAATTGGCGAAATGGGCTTGCGTGCAGAATCCCACCCGAAAAGCGACCTGGGCTATGTCGAGGTCTTCGTTTTTAAGCAACTCGCAGGCTTGCTTCATTCTTGCGTTGCGAAGAAATTCGCTCGGGCTCATGCCGAAAAGTTCCTTCATCTTGCGGTTGAGGTGGGCGCGGCTTAGTCCCGCTTCTTCTCCCAGTTTCTCCACGTTGAACGACGAATCGTGTAGATTTTCATTGACGGTGTCCGAGATGCGTTTTATGAGCTTCTCGTCATTTCCTTTCATCACCGGCTGCCACATCTCCTCGGTGGTGTCGACGATATATTTTATCTTTTCCTTCTCAATTTTCTGACGCTTCTTTTCCCTGTAGTAGAGCCATGCGAGCAGAGGGATGGCGAATATCAGCAGGGCGTAGATGATTTTGGCGGTGAGCGTGAGATACCACGGGGCGGAGACGTTGATGGCTACTTCGAGCGGCTCCGATTCAATCCCCTCCTCCTCGGTTTTGATGTTGAGGGCGTAAGAGCCCGGAGCGAGATGGGGGAGGGTCACGCTGTTTATGCCGGCGGGGAGCCGGGTCCAGGAATCATAAATTCCGGGGATGCGCCACAGGTAGGCGCGGTTGTCGCCGTGCGCGAAGTCGTNGGCGGCGAGNCTCACGGTGAGATTGCCGTTGTCGTGGGTGAGATTGATGATGCCGCTTTCCGGCATATATTTCTTCCCGTCGGGTCTTGTCGAGCTTTTCGTTAGTCGGGAGCCGTCGAGGAAAAGTCCTGAGATGTGGGGCTCGCGCGGAGCGCGCGGGCGCTTCAGCCGGTTGCGGTGGAAAATGGTCACCCCCTTGTTGCCGCTGAGAATCACTCGGTCCTGATTGATGGTGGNGCATGAGAAGCCGAAGTCGTCGATGTTGCTCCCTATTCGGTGGGTGCGTATCCGGAGTGATGGCTCTATCTGAGCTGCCTCCTCNTGNGTGCCTATCCATGCGTGGCGCGAGNTGTCGAATGCTATCGACGACACGAACATGTTGGGCAGTCCGTCCTTCACGGAGATGTGGCGGTAGCTCCAATCNTCGGGGTCGATGATNAAAATCCCGTTGCTCGTCGCGCTCCACACCGTTCCGTCGCCATTCTCAGCGATGGAATTATGCACGCCTTTGCAAAACTGAGGATGGAGATGGCTCAGGTAGACCGTCTCTTTTGTGCCGAGGTCATGAACCACCAGCGCGCCATACATTCCGATCCAAAGCCGGTTGCGCGAATCGCAGAACAGCGAGGAGACCCAAATCAAGTTATCGTTCCCGAGTGTCAACGTCTCGGAGGTTCCCGTGGCGGGATTCACGGCTGTAACTCCCCCTCCGAGAAGTCCGAAATAGATTGTGCCGTCCTGCCCGCAGGCTATCGAGCTGCCGTGGAATTTCCCCTCCGGGCGGAATAGCGGTTTCTCCCCCCGNGAGTCTATTTCGTAAAGCCCTTCCTGATCTACTCCCGCAAGTATTTTNCCGNCAGTGGAGCGTGCCAGCGAGGAGATTGCGTTGGAAAATCTGCGAGCCGACAACAGGTTGCCCCGCATGTCCATGTTCAATAATCGTCCGTCAGCCAGTCCACACCACAGCGAGTTGCCGTCGACTATTGTCAGGACCGGTCCGGGATGGAAATTCTCTACCACATCGCTGAGGCTTATGTGCTCGTAGNCAGGNTCCTCGGCTACTGCCATAATGGCTCCGTAGCTCNTNATGCCCATCCATAGATTCCGCTCCNGGTCCTCGTATAGCGCCGATATGCTTGCCTCGTGGCGGGCATGGGCGGTTTTGAACTCGCTTGCCGGTTGCAGCGTGTCGCTCCCCTTTTCCAGAATGTAGAGCCCGCGCTTCTCCGATGCGGCGATCACGTTGCCGTCTTTGCGCAGGATGGCGCCCGTGAAATCGGGATTGTGCCCGTCGGAAGGCTTGATTACCCCCTTGACGCCGTCCTGTTCATTCCATTTCAGAATATTCTCGTTGCAGAAAACCAGAATGTCTCCATCGGCGTCGCGGGTCAGAAACCTTATGTATCGGTCCGAGACATTTTCTATTCTTGTAGTGCCGTCCTTGTCGATTATCATCAGCTTGCCGTCATTTGTGCCCCCTACGAGCCGCCGGGGCGATAACTCCACAATGGAATTGACCCCTGCGTCATCGGGGAGGTCGATTTTCACCGCCGTCAATGCCGAGTCGGTCGGGAAAACTTTATAAACGCCTATCCCTGCCGCCACGAAAGCTACCGAGCCGTCGCTGCATTCGCAGATGTCCGATATGTAGCCGTTGAATTCGATGCCGGGCAGAGCTATGCGGGCGAAGTCGTCGCTCTCCGGGCGATAGAGGTTCAANCCCTCGCGCGTAGCCGCCCATAGGCGCGAATGGCTGTCATAAAGGAGCTTGTTGACCCNGTTNTCGCTGAGGGANTGAGGGTTGGCGTCGTCATAGAAAAATGAATCGAAACTGGCGCCGTCAAAGCGTAGNAGTCCCGTCCCGGTGCCTATCCAGAGGAAACCGTCGTCATCCTTGCAGAAATCCGACAGGGTGGTTGTGGCAAGCTGCCGGTTGGTGAAGCGCTTGATGCGATGGGCTTGCGCGTCGGCTTGGAGGGCGGAAAGGCTGCCGGCTATTGCCAGCAGGAGGAGAATGAGGAGTCTGCCCATCACCGTTTCTCCCAGATGAAAAGNCGGTCGGAGGGACGGATTTTTTCGGCGACCTTTATTGAGAAATGGTCGCCTTTCACGGCTTTGTCGACAGGCTTTAGGTCGACGCGTATNTCGTCGACCGTCATTATTATCGCGCCGGTAGTGGGGCCGGTTATCACGATTTCGTCGCCTGTGCGCAGTTCGCCGCTCTCCATCAGGAACTCGGCTACCCCTATATTGCTGAAATATCTTATTCCTTTGGCGGCATATACCTTTGTGCGGGTTGCCGAGGAGCCATATTTTGNCGACCATTCGCCAAGNCGTTGCCCCAGATAGTAGCCGTCCCAGAAGCCGCGGTTGAAGATGGTGGAAAGCCTCTGTTCCCAGTCGGCGATTTTCTCCTCGGTGAATGTGCCGTCACACACTGCCGTGATCGCCTCGTTATAGCACTCCACAGCGATTTTCACATATTCGGGTCCGCGCGCCCTCCCCTCGATTTTGAACACCGACACCCCGGCGTCGATCATCTTGTTGAGGAAATGGATGGTCTTCAGGTCCTTGGGCGACATGATGTATTTATTTTCCACGGCGAGCTCTTCGCCGGTCTCCCTGTCGGTCACGGTGTAGCCCCGGCGGCATATCTGCCCGCACGACCCGCGGTTGGCGCTGCGGTTCATCTCGTGCAGGCTCAGGTAGCATTTCCCTGACACAGCCATGCAGAGCGCTCCGTGGCAAAACATCTCGATGCGTGTCAGCTCCCCGTGGGGGCCGCATATATGCTCCTCCTTTATGCGGCGCGATATTTCGGCTACCTGGTCGAGATTGAGTTCGCGGGCGAGCACCATCACGTCAGCCCACTGCGAATAGAACTTCACCGCCTCGATATTGGTCACGTTGACTTGCGTGGAGATGTGGACCTCCACCCCTATGCTGCGGGCATAGGTGATGGCGGCGATGTCGCTTGCGATGATTGCCGACACTTGCGCCTCCTTGGCGGCGTCGACTATCGAGTGGAGCGTCGCCATGTCCGAATCGTAGACGATCGTGTTGACCGTCAGATAGGTTTTCACCCCGTGCCGGCGGCATATATCGGCTATGTTGCGCAGGTCGTCAACGGTAAAATTGTTTGCCGAGCGGGCGCGCATGTTGAGCCCCTCGATGCCGAAGTAGACTGCGTCGGTCCCTGCGTTGATGGCGGCGTGGAGCGACTCGTAGGAGCCCACCGGAGCCATTATTTCAAAATCAGATCTTTTCATATTCAAAATGCCGATTGTATTATTGCAAATCCAATCGTGACACAAAGTTACACAATAAAACCGAAACCTCAATGCTCTCAGCCCCTCGGGATGGGTTATAAAAATCATGAAACAGGCTTGCTCTCCACTCCCTTTTTTGTTTCATTAACGGTGTTGGCTTGGTGCTTTCCGGAAGTTTCGTTAAATTTGTTGTCATGCACACTACTATGACGTATCTATGCTGAAACGCTTCTCTAATAAGATATTCGCCTCATTCGCGGCATTGGGATTGTTGATTGTCAGCTCCTGCGCGCAATCGCCCTCGGCTGGACTCTATGACGAAATAAAGTCGGTCGACAAGATGGTCTTTGCCTCGATGAGCATTTCAAAAATCCCCAAATGGACCGATGAGGGCGACTTCTGGCGCCTTGAGTGGGGCAAGCGCATTGCCGCNTACTCCTATTCNACCTANCTGAGAGCNTACATCGACTTGTCGGAACTGCAGATTGACGATATGGTGTTTGACGATCGTGCCAAGACCGTGAAAGTCACCCTGCCGCCCGTTGTCACTGAAATCGTGGGGCGCGACATCGACATGAAAAAAGAGTANGACAACTTTACCGGCATGAGAACCTCCGGGCTCGACGAAAAAGAGCTCGCCATGATGAAGGAGCGAGCCAACGCCTCCCTCATGGAGGAGCTCGATAGCAACCCCATGTTCAAGACGCGTCTCGTCGAAGAGGCGTGCCGCAAGGCTCGACGCTATTTTGACACCCTATTCAAGCAAGCCGGCTACACGGCGAGCATCGATTTCCGTCAGTCTTGAACCCCATTAATCAGCATGATGCTATGGCTAAAATGAAATTTACGATAAAACTCCTCTTCTCGGTAGCGTTGTTATGTGCCGTCGCAGCGGCGGCCTGGATGGCGTTCTCCCGCTTCATTCAGCCTGAGAAAGATGTAATTTCAGTCGGCGCCGCCCGCATTGGCGATATAGAGACTCTCGCTCAGCTCTGCACGGTCGACTTCTACAACGAGGTCCCCGTGTGCGACACCATCTATCCCAAAGTGTGCTTCGCCATCCAGAAACAGCGCGGAAGCATATCCTTCGATCTCGAAAAACTGGAGGTCGACACCTCGGGCGACACTATCAAGGTCACTCTTCCCCCTGAAATCGTGCAGCTCTTTGAAGCTACCGAAAAAGACTCCTGGCAAGTCATCGACTCCAAAGATTTGCGGTGGTACAACAAGTGGTCCGAAGCCGCTCCCGAGGACTGGCGTAAAGTGAAAGCGCGGGCAAAAGCGCGCTCCATCAAGAAGCTATATCTCGACGGAGTAGTGCGCCGCGCCCGCTCCGAAGCNGCNATNAATCTTCAGGACCTCCTCCAAAAAGTCTACCGCAAGCCCGTCCTNGTCTCCGACCCCACCCCCCGGGGAGCACACTTTCCAATGCATAATTCATAATTCATAATGCACAATTCACAATTCACAATGCATAATTCCCAAAGCGCGCTTATGCAAAGGTGAATGGATGTTGACAGGTTGGCAAGCCGGAAAGGCGAACCCTTGCGGGTTCATCCATCGGTAGCCGCTCCACAACGTAGGGCGTGCGATGTCACCCGTCGAATATTGCGATGTCACCCAACGAATATTATTGCAAATAAAAGGATATTCCGTTGTAAGTAAGTGTATTACTCTATGTGGCATGGCACGCCATGCCGCTACATTCGGGGGATAGTGTGTATGTGAAGGTGCATGTGAAGGTATAACAAATATAGATAATTGATATAAAAGTTATTGCATAATGAAAAAATAGTTGTAATTTTACGCTCGTGCAGACCGATATGCAGAAGTCCGATCAATGGCTATGCGGGAGGGATGCAGAATTTGGCTTGTCAATCCTCAAGCCGGACACATGTTAGAAAGCGTTTATCCGCGCTGATTCTTGATATATAGAAATTCTCGCAAAATTTCATTGGAGTCAAGGGTCGAGCAATGGTAGAGGCACGTGGTTATGTAATGTCGAATGATTATTG